>ERZ773147.520-NODE-520-length-47068-cov-6.055176_pt1 | contig 47068 bp, 37 predicted proteins | sample MGYA00580851_ERZ773147 | MGnify/ENA primary metagenome ERZ773147 (study PRJEB29015, sample SAMEA2737818) | human gut metagenome | biome: human gut; feature: human-associated habitat; material: faeces | place: China | collected 2012 ... | reverse complement strand
TAAATGTTTCTCAAGACCTTCCATATCCCATGCACAGTTAAGGAGGAATGTACCACCGTCAACAAGTTCCTGAACCATGTTGTATTTGTTTACGTAGGATGGATTATGACATGCTACGAAGTTTGCTTTGTGGATCAGGTATGTGGATTTGATCGGTTTCTTACCGAAACGAAGGTGAGACATTGTAACACCGCCGGACTTCTTGGAGTCATAATCAAAATATGCCTGAGCATACATATCTGTATTGTCACCAATGATCTTGATGGAGTTTTTGTTAGCACCTACAGTACCATCAGCTCCAAGTCCCCAGAACTTACAGTTTGTAGTTCCTTCTGGTGTTGTAACAATCGGAGCACCTGTTTCAAGAGAAAGGTTTGTAACGTCATCAACGATACCGATTGTGAATTTTTCTTTTGTTGTGTTCTCATATACTGCAACGATCTGTGCCGGTGTAGTATCTTTGGAGCCAAGACCGTAACGTCCTGTGAAGATCTTGACATCTTTGAACTTGCTGTCCTTTAATGCAGCAACAACGTCAAGGTACAGAGGCTCGCCAAGTGCTCCTGGCTCTTTTGTTCTGTCAAGAACAGAAATCTTCTTAACTGTATCCGGGATAGCGTCGATCAGAGCTTCTGCGCTGAATGGTCTGTAAAGACGAACTTTAACAACTCCGACTTTCTCTCCTGCAGCTGTCAGGTAATCGATTGTCTCCTCGATTGTATCACATACAGATCCCATAGCTACGATCACGTGCTCTGCGTCTTCTGCTCCATAGTAGTTGAACAGTTTGTAGTCTGTTCCGATCTTCTCATTAACCTTATCCATGTACTTCTGAACGATTCCCGGAAGTGCATCATAGAATGGGTTACAAGCCTCTCTAGCCTGGAAGAAGATATCCGGGTTCTGAGCTGAACCTCTCTGGCATGGGTGGTTCGGGTTAAGTGCATGTGCGCGGAACTCGTCGATTGCTTCCATGCTTACCATGTCTTTCAGATCTTCATAATCCCATGTCTCGATTTTCTGAATCTCGTGTGATGTTCTGAATCCATCAAAGAAGTTGATGAATGGAATCTTTCCTTCAAGTGCTGCACAATGAGCAACCGGAGTAAGGTCCATTACTTCCTGTACGCTGGATTCACAGAGCATAGCTGCTCCTGTCTGACGACATGCATAAACGTCAGAATGATCTCCAAAAATTGACAGTGCGTGGCTTGCAAGTGCACGGGCAGATACGTTGAATACTCCCGGAAGCTGCTCACCAGCAACCTTATATAAGTTAGGAATCATAAGAAGGAGTCCCTGAGAAGCAGTAAATGTTGTTGTAAGAGCACCTGCTGCTAATGATCCGTGAACAGCACCTGCTGCTCCGGCCTCGGACTGCATCTCTGTAACCTGTACAGTCTGTCCGAAAATGTTCTCCCTTCCTTCAGTAGCCCACTCATCGATATGCTCCGGCATAACGGATGAAGGCGTAATCGGGTAGATAGCTGCTACTTCTGTATATGCATAAGAAACGTGAGCTGCTGCCTGATTACCGTCCATGGTCTTCATTTTTCTTGCCATTTTTATTCCTCCTTAGGTGTTACATAGGTTTTACACTGAGTTAAGTATAATTAATTCACATGTAATTTCATTATATCTCCAAAAGTCACAAAAGTCTAGAGTTATAAATATCCTCTTTTGTATATTTTCGTGTACAGCACAGTGTTTTGAGAATAGTTATCAGTGCTGTTATTGGGGATTATTAACTAAAACAGGCAGAAATGGAAAAAGCCAGAAGAGTACTTTCTGTTGAACATTAACTCTTCTGGCTTATGAATCACTATACTTTTTTCTTATCATTCTATCTGTTTTTAAACAACCGGTCATCCCACTTCGGTGGTTTTTTCCCTTTAATCTTTGTTGGCACCGGCTCATACTGATCCACTTTTTTCTTCTCATTTCTTTTTCTACAATGCCTTCTGCAATAGATCAGCATAATTCCTGTCACAATCACCAGGCAACCTGCCAGAAGTTCTGACACCGGAAATCCGATTCCCGGAAGAACAAGCTGATCCGTTCTAAGCCGCTCAATCCATACACGTCCTGCCCCATATCCAAACAGGTACATGAGAAAAAGTTCACCTTCATATTTCTTATGCTTCCTATACAAAAACAATATGATAAGAAGTCCGGCACACCATAATGATTCATACAAAAATGTCGGATGTACCTGAATATAACTGACTCCGTCAATTCTCTGCATGTTCTCGCGCATAAGTTCTGTGATATCTCCCGGCCTTACTGCATCAACCGGAAGCCTCATCGCAAACAGACAATCCGTATATTCTCCAAATGCTTCCCTGTTAAAGAAATTCCCCCAACGTCCAAGCATCTGACCATTCAGAAGCGCCAGTGCAATTGTATCCAAAATCTGAAATGGTGATTTTTTCTTAACAGCAGCCATCACAAAAACTGCGATCACTGCTCCGATCACGCCGCCATAAATTGCCAGACCACCTTCTCTGAGATTAAAGATAGACAAAAGATTATCTTTATATAAATCCCAGGAGAAAATCACGTAATAGATTCTTGCACCCGCAATTCCTGCGATCACTCCGACAATTCCCATATCCAGATAGTCTTCCGGATTTTGTCCTGTTCTTTTTGCCTCCGCTGTGGCAATCAGAAATCCCATCAAAATTGCTGCACCGATGATCATGCCGTAGTAAGCAATGGAAAAACCAAAGATGCTGATGCTTTTTCCTACATGATCCAGATAAATCCCTAAATTCGGAAAGCTGATATTGTAATGCATATTATGTTATTTCCTTTCATATCCACAGAAATCAGGAACAAATCTAGTTGTCCCTGATTCCTGTTTTTACTGCTTTTCCAATTAGAAAACAATGAATCTAACCGGTTTTTAATCATATTCCCTATATCTGTTAAACGTTAAATCTGAACAGCATGATATCTCCGTCCTGAACGACATAATCTTTTCCTTCCAGACGAACTAATCCTTTTTCTTTCGCTGCCGCATGAGTTCCACATGCCATCAGATCATCATAACTTACTACTTCCGCACGGATAAATCCACGTTCAAAGTCTGTATGGATCTTACCAGCTGCCTGTGGTGCCTTAGTTCCCTTCTTGATTGTCCATGCACGAACTTCCGGCTCACCTGCTGTCAAATAACTGATCAGTCCAAGAAGATGATAGCTTGCCTTGATCAGCTTCTCAAGTCCGGATTCTTCCAATCCAAGATCTTCAAGGAACATAGCCTTCTCATCATCATCTAACTGAGAAATTTCCTCTTCAATCTCAGCACATACAACAAACACTTCGCAGTTTTCTTTTTTTGCATACTCACGAACAGCTTTAACGCCTTCATTATTCGCACCATCATCCGCAAGATCATCCTCAGATACATTTGCTGCAAAGATTACCGGTTTTGCTGTCAGAAGATTATACTCTGCAAGCCATGCCTGCTCATCTTCATCCTCTGTCACAAAGCTCTTCGCCATCTTATTCTCTTCCAGATGCGCTTTCAGACGGTTCTGAAGATCCAGCTCTTTCGCCGCCATCTTATCGTTTCTTGAAAGCTTCACTGTCTTGGAGATTCTTCTTTCAAGAACTTCAAGATCCGAGAAGATCAACTCAAGGTTGATTGTCTCAATGTCACGCAGCGGATCAATGCTTCCGTCTACGTGGACAATATTAGTATTCTCAAAGCATCTTACTACATGAACGATTGCATCAACCTCACGGATGTTGGCAAGAAACTGGTTTCCAAGTCCTTCTCCTTTTGATGCTCCCTTCACAAGTCCTGCAATATCAACAAACTCGATTGCTGCCGGAATGATCTTCTTTGTATGATACATCTCTCCAAGCACATCCAGTCTCTTATCCGGAACTGTTACGACACCGACATTTGGGTCAATTGTACAGAATGGATAGTTTGCAGATTCTGCACCGGCCTTTGTCAGTGAATTGAACAGTGTACTTTTTCCTACGTTCGGTAATCCCACAATACCTAATTTCATTTTTTCTATTTCCTCCAATCTTTTAGGGGTTTCTCACAATGTCTACGCCATTTCTACGCCATTTGAATATGGCATGGAGAACAATATCCCTAATTAATACTATTTTTTTCAAATTCCTGTACAGCCTTGGTTAATGACTCCTCTGTTACATGTACATACGTGTCCATTGTAGTCTTAATACTTGAATGTCCCAAAAGCTGTTGTAATACTTTCGGTTGCATGCCACTTTCTATTGCTCTTGTTGCATAAGTATGGCGAAGTACATGCATACCAAACGATTCTATTTCTGCCTTTTCACAAAGTTTATATAGGTGCGTATCATAAGAAGAATTTTTTATTGGCATTCCTGTCCTAAAATTAATAAAAACAAGATTGCTCATAAAAAGTGTGGCTGACTTTCCAGTACGTCTATCTGTATATTCTAATACTTTAGACAATTCCCTAGATTTTTTCCGTTTATCCTTTATCAAATAAAGATCTTGCAGAATTTTATAAGCATTATTAGTCAATGGGATAGTTCGATAACTTGTTGGTGTTTTAGGCGGTCCCGCTCTCCATTCTTTCTGTTTATAACGAAACTCCATGGTTTTATTAACAGTTAATGTTCTCTTTTCAAAGTCAATCGCATCCCATGTTAAACCAATCAATTCACCAGTCCGTAATCCTGTTTCCAGAACCAAAGCATATTGGCTATAATTATGTGACTCTTTTGCCACTTCTAAAAAACGCCTCTGCTCTTCCACTGTCAAGAACCTATGATCACTTGCTAATCGAATCGGTTTTGTATATCTCACCCCATCCATTGGATGTTTTATAATTATATCATTCTTGACTGCGGATCTAAACATTGTTCCCATTGTAATATATGCCTGACGTATTGTTGCTCCAGCATATGACTCCATCATTTGGTTCAATACGGCTTTACAATGCATAGGTTTTACATCAGTCATACACATTTGTCCGATTGTTGGTTGAATATTCTTTTCAAACCTCTCTTTATAATTTCTTCGAGTATTCGGTGCTAAATCACAAACAATATATTTCAGCCAATAGTTAAACCATTCTTCTACTGTCATTTCTGATCCAGTAACTTTTATGCTATGTTTGTCTTCATATCTTGCATCTGCAAGCCAATTTCGTGCTTCTTGCAATGTTTTAAAATATTTCTCCACACGCTTTCCGCTTTTGTTTACATACCTCGCAGAATACATCTTATCTTTTCTTTGAGATAAACCTTTTCCACATTCACGTCCTTTTAAGTCTTTTCCCATATATCAGAATTCCTCCTGTATTCCAGAAGGAAAAGAATCCCGATTCAATAGATTATTCTATCATATCCGCTCTTTTCCCTCAACTAATTTTTACTTTTTGGCTAGTAATTTTAACTAGTGATTCTAAATTACCAATTGTTTTTCAAGAAATTTTTCAAATTCTCTCCGTTTTACCAATTTCTTATTCCCAACATACAAAACAAACGGGCAATTCGGCTGTTTTAACATATTATCAATTCTGTTAATTCCTATGTTGCTATACGCTGCGGTTTCTTTTATTGTTAATGTTACTTTTTCTGAAACAGGTACTTTTGTTTCCTCTTCCATCCTTATTCCTCCATTTTTCTATTTCGAATATTTCTATTGATTATCTGGACAAATATCACCATTCTCACCATTATCACCATCAGCCCCATTGTTTCTAATATTTTCGTATGGCGGTAACACTTTTTCTGAAAATTTATCACCATTATTATCACCATTGCTATTTTCCCCAATATCTCCAACTGATTCCGCATATGGTGGTAATGGTGATATATTACTATTTTTTATATCAATCCGTGTTCCTTTCGCATCCATCTTTTTTACGTACGAAATTCCCACATCCTCTAAGTTGCTCTTTATTGCTCCCATACGTCGAGTTAAACCATTGGGTTGTTTAGGCATTTCACTTGATCTGAAATCAATTCCATTTCTCTCTGCAATTTCTTTCAATTGATTGAACAATTCTTGGGCATATCCGCTCCAACATTCACGTTCTTCCATAAACTGAACTATTAACCAACCAACAATATCAAGATTGATAATCTCATAATTTCGACTTTGTTGATTTTTTCTATATTCATCAAGAAATTCTGTTCCATATCCGCCCAAAGCTTCTCCTATTGCATATCCCCATCTGGCAAAATCTGCCATTCTAGGCAACGACTCCAACTTAACAGAATCATATAATCTCATTGCTTTTGACAGTACATCAAAAATCCCACCAAGGATACTCTCTCTGTCCTTTTCAAAATTTTCATATACTTCTCGAATTTCTTTCCGATCTTTTCCAGAAATTCTTTTTAGTTCAAATAGAATTGACCGGTCTAACAAATCCGCTCTGGTTGCAACATTATTAATTCCATTTATCGACAAACATCTTTTAAATTTGAATACATAGTCCTCCGCATTAGTGCACAATTTTCTTTGCTGAACTCCTCCGCCAGTTACGGCTCTGCATAACATATCACTTGTAGAACTACTAATCGCAGATACATTATCAAACGGTAAATACCAATGATTTGTCAAATTAATCACTAATGTTCTCTGGTCATTTTCTAATGTCATATGCTCTAAAACTGATGGATCTATCAGCATTTTTAAGATTTCACATGCAGTACTTTTAGCCGCGCCCTTTTCTCCATATATAATAGAAATTGCATGTGGAATCTCAGGTACAAAGCAAGATACCATCCAACATAGAAATAAAACGTGATCTTCTTTCAAATTGATATAATCAAATATTTTATTAATATCTCCATTTTCCTTTGGTAACATTTGTCCCTTTTGATGGTTAAAACGCTCAAACAGAATCGGGGGATTATTTTCTACGCTCCATCCATCAACTGTTATTCTTATTGCTTGCCACTTTTCATTACTAAGGTCATACCAAATTTCCTTTTCATGACTTGCTACTCGATTGTACAGTTCTATCTGTTTTCTTGTTTCAAATTTTGCCCTTGCAGACAGAATATCAATAACCTGTTTGATTCCATCAGCCTTAATCGGACGTTTTTCTTCTTTATAAAAAACGCCTTGTAACCATTCAGAAAAAGCACTGCTTTTTATCTGCCATGTTTCCATATGTTCTTCATTTGGTATCACAGCATATACTGCATTCACCTGATTTAAGTACAAATCAATTTTAAAGCTTTGGAGAATATCCAATAAGGTATCAACATCCGTCCCTTTTTCTTTTGTCTTCCTTTTAGAATGTTTTTCCTCAACCTGTTCACCGTCATTTTCTTCCCATAACGGTAACTGCATGACCTCTTCCATTGTTTTTCCGTCACTTAACCAATCCGCTATATCATAGCCTTTTTCCTTTTCCGGCAGACAAATAATTTTAGAACCGCTTATTCCTTTCTGAATTTTTTTTGCATATTCCATACCTGGTCTGTCACAATCCGGAATAATGATTACATCTTTTCCTTTGAAGTATTCTGCATATTCTGCTCTCCATTTTGAGTTAGCTCCACTGTCTAATGTTGTCGCACAATATCCTTTTGCTATAACCGCTTCAGCACATTTCTCTCCCTCTACAAAGATGATCTTATCGGCTTTAATAACATTTGGTAGATTATATGGAACTCTTTTATCAATATCCTTTATCCCTTTTTTTCCGTTTGCATCAGTAAACCAAAATCTCTTTTCCTTTTTCCCAAAATCCGCTCTTGTTTTTTCATATAACAGTTTCCCATTTTCATCCATATACCGATATATATGTTTATTATCATCATTTTTAATGTTTTTTCCCATATATGAATTAATAAACAAATCAGACTTCTTAAGTCCTAGAGAAGAAAGTATTTTTTCCTCTGGACATCCTGTAAAACAATGTACAAGGATTCTTTTCCCATCAGGTGATAGACCAATAGATAAACTTGGGTTATGGTCATCATGGTTAGGACAACAAGCCATATATGACCCATTGGCTTGTTCTTTTACATGTTTGAGATGATTAAGAAATGCTTTCATTTCCATAAAATATTCTCCCTTCGATTGCAAATCCTTACCATTCACCTTATAATAAAATTGTATATAATTTATAAGTGACAAGGATTTAACGGTTTACAGTTACTTGTCGGTATACCATCTGAGAGCGCCAACTCTTAGATGGTATTTTTTTCTTTCATATAAAAAACCACCTCTTTCTTGTACCTCGTTTCTGTACAAGTAAATTATATGATCTCTCTGCGCGAATATCAACTTTCGGAAATTTTTCTTTCTTTAGTATCTTTATATAAATTTTAGAATATTATTTTTACTTTAGTGTTTACTTTGTATTTTTTGTGTGCTATTATATTTATACAAACTTATAATGGTTGAAAGAAAAGAGGTTGTATAAACAATGTGTCAAAATGATGAATTCAACTCTGATTACGCTAAAAGAGTATTTGCCAGAACTCTGAAAGAGCTAATGGAAGAAAACAATGTAACACAAACCAAATTAGTAGAAAACACTTCCATTGCTCCAGCCAGTATTTCAGCTTACGAAAGAGGAAAGAAAGAGCCCCGTTTAACGGCACTCATAAAGTTAGCACTCTATTTGAATTGTTCATTAGATGAGTTATGTGGTTTTTCTCCTAGAAATTATAAAAAAGATGATTTAGCAAAATCGCTCCTAACTATAATAGATAAGTTAAAAACTTCCATTCATGTAGATGAAGAAAACAATAATATTATTTTTTCTTTATCTTCTGAAAATGATTGCGAAACATATTCCACACATGAAATATTGAATTTTTTTAAAGAATATGAAATTATCCAAGCCTTTGCTTTATCCAATCCACCTCACTCTATGATTACAACACTCAAAGAAAATTTAGAAAAAGATTATAAAAATCTACCTGAATTACCCAAATATGAGAATCTGGAAAAACGAACAACTGCTGAAACATAACATTCAGCAGTTGTTTTTTTCTATTTTGGTTAAAGCATCATACACTTTATGATACACAACTTGATTCGGATAATATTTGTAATCCGCAAACACAGAAATTCCTGTTTTATAAAAATATTCCAAAATCGCAGCCGCACACCCAGAACTTCGACTTTCTCCATATTCACACTGGCATATGATATTCAATCCATCTTTTTTGACATTAATTATAAACTTAGCCAATTCTTCCGCCTCCGGAAAATATGTCTCATAATTCAGTCCAAATTTGGGCAAAACTTCTATATCAATATCATAGATAGCAACATAAAATATTCTTTCCGCTTTATTTTCATACTTAACCGGCGTACTTTTTCCATTATGATAGCTGTCAGGCGGATCATAAAAACTTATCACCGCAGTATCTTTAGGAAAATCCCCCTTTATCAGCTTTTCTATTTCCTGTCTGGAATAAATACTTACTTGCATAAATTTACCCTCTATTTCATGGTTTCAACGGTATATACAACCATTGTAAAATTAATTTGATTCCTCTATTATTTTCAGATATTTGTAAACCGTCGGATTTGAAACCGAACAAAGTCTCGCTAACTCTGATTTGTTAATTTCTCCGTTCTTATACTTCGGATAATGCCGATAAAATATAGTTGGGACATCATCAGCCGTCGTAGATGGTCTTCCTATAATCTTTCCCTTGGCTTTTGCATTTTCCATTCCACTTTTCACACGCTGACTTATCATATTACGTTCCAATTCAGCAAATACCCCCATCATCTTTAACATTCCCTCTGTCATCGGGTCAAGCTCTCTACTGCAATCAACAATAAATGTTCCCAACACCAATTTAATATGATTTTCTTTCACAAATTCTATGATTTCACACAACTGTTTGGTGCTTCTTGTGAATCGGCTAACTTCGGTAGCAATAATTGTATCTCCCGTATCTACAGCATTTAACAGTTTCTTTAATTCTGTCCGATTAGTCTTTGTTCCGCTTTCGTATTCTTTATATATCGTTTCATCTGTTGCACCTTGACGCTTTAATTCCCTTACTTGTCGTTCAATATCTTGTAATTTTTCATTTGTAGAACATCTGGCATATCCATATATCATTTGTAACAACTCCTATTTAACTAAATCTTATACCAACACATTCCAAATATGCTTTAAACCACCAATCCATAGGATCAACATACTTAGAATTTTTAACTTTTCTTTTTATTGCTACTTGATATTCTATATATTCTGGAAACTCCCATTTTTCAAATGGTAATACTTTTTCAGGAGAGTAATATCCCATATAATAACGAATTTCTGAATCCGCTAACGGAGCAGATTGCAAATGCAATATATGTTGAAATTTATTTTTTTGTTTCGCTGTCGCCATTTGCACTGTATATTTTTCTACCGGAACATGAAAAAATTTTCTAACAGAATCTATGTTCCAATATCCCAATTGCAAATTTGACTCAATCACCATCAAATGAACTATCGTCTGATTTATTAACCTCTGAACGATACCGTATGTAATCCCCTCAATATCAGCATATAATCGAATAAGATCATTACACATTTTATAATGCTCCTGATCAAACTGTTTTTGATTTTCCACTTCAAACAATATATGCAAATTTTCTGCAAGAAAATATTCTGAACGTCTTTCAAACGCTGTATCACGATTAAATACTTCCTTACCTCGAAAACTTATATGTCGCCAAAAGTCACGATAAGACCGCTCTACCGCTTGAAAGATAATCTGTGAATCTGTATAGTTTTCTTTTATGCCATAATGACAATAAAGCAAAAATAAATTTTTATCCATAACCGCAATCTCCTTTAGCTCTTTATCTTTCGGCGCCGATTGTTTACTCATATTTTAAGATGATACAATGTTGTATTCAACCCCTCTGAAATCCGTTAATAATTTCGTAATAATTGACTGTTAAATACATTTTATAAACGAAACGGTTGTTTGAATTTTCTTTATATTTGAACTAAAAAAATATCCATAATCACATTAGATTACAGATATTTTTTATACGACTATTCTTATAAACGAAAAGAGATGTTTTTGTTTATATATTTATTTGCAACCTTGCAGACATCATTTATAAGTTTAGTATCTTTTTAAGTTAACGGCATTACAATTACATTTAGCTAATGGGTTTCTAACATTCTCCCATAAACTTACAACTCTTTGTTTATAATTGACTTGTTCAATAAGTTTCGGCATTTGCATTTTAGAATTTTTCATAGCTGGTCTCCTTTATTGATTTTCATATAGTTTTCTTTTAGCCTCTGCAAGGTTGCAAGCTTCATCATATTTAGAAAATATATCTCCCGTTTCAAGTAAAGCGTTTCCAGGACAAAAATCACAATATAAATGATTTTCACATTCGTTCCAACAGCGAATCTGTGTTTTTTTTAGATTCCTGATTTTGTTTAACGTTTCTGAATCTCGCCATATATTTTCAATTGATTGTGCACGAACATTACCACAATTCAATGGCAAGGAATTACAAGCCAAAACATCTCCATAGGGATTGATATATACAGAAGATGTTCCTACAGTACATAACATTTCATTTTCAATACTATTTCCGACATAGTAATTATTGGTCTTAGTATAACTATTTACCAATTTCATAATCTCAACATAATTATCTATATCGTTTATTCTGTATTTTGTTGGATTTTTATCTCCATCATTTGCGGCTGTAACAGACAATCCTATCTGAATCATACACCCCAATTCTCTTACCAAGTCAAAAATCCCTTGCGCATCGTCAATGTTATAATTTGTAAAGGTCACCTTTATATATACTGGAATTCCGATTATTATACATTTTCTTATCGCTTCAGTTGTTTTTCGGAAAGAGCCTTTTACTTGCGTAAACGCATCGTGTTTTTCTGGAATGTGACTATATATGCTAAATTGTACACTTCTTAAATGTAATGATTTCAAAAATATAATATCTCTATCGGTTAACGCAATACCATTAGTAAAAATATCTATCAAAAATCTTTTTTCATGCGCATATTCAAGAATTTCAAATATATCTTTGCGAACAAAAGGGTCTCCACCGGTAAAAACAATATTAAAAACTCCCATGTCATAGAGCTCATTGAGTAATTGTTTTATTTCTAGTGTATTCAATTCTTCTCTACATGGCTTTTCTGTTACACAATAACAATACTTACATTTCTCCTGGCATCTATAAGTAAGTTCTATTTGTGCCAAAAGGAGTTGATTTTCCGATGTATAGGTATTCCTTATCTGTATTTCTTTGTCCAAATTGCTTGATTTTTCCGCATGAACTGGATTCTCAACAAGAATTTTATTTTCTACAAGTGAAATAATGAAATCAATCAATTCATATTTTGTATTCTCTTCTGTACCAAAATCATATTTATTTACAAGTGTTTCAGCCACTGTTAATGTAAAATTCCAATCGAGAAATTGATCAAGAATATACTTAACAGTCTCATTGTATACATATAACTGATAACTTTCAGTATTGTATACATAAGTTGCATTATTATATAACCTATAGTAAATCCAATCTGGTAACTTACATTCTAAATTAGAATCTTTATATTCCTTTGCGTACTCAGACATCAACATATACCTCATAATATTTTTTCATCAGCGATTATTTTGCGATTTAATTCGGGAGTAGTGGTTTTTATTTTACATTTCGTACAGCCATAATCTGTATGAGTACCCAAATGATACAATTTTACAAATTCATGTTGACATTTTTTAGAGTGTTCCGTTGGTTTAATTTTATCAAATACGTCTTCCTGCATTTTTTCCATAACAATATATCGCTCACTTTCATATTGATATATCACCATTCTAAAACTCATATTGAGTATTGTCAACTCTTCTTGAGTCTTTTTCACTAACAGAACAACATTTCATTTAGTATATATGCGGAGGTAATTTTTATGAGTTTTGGTGATAATTTGCGTACACTAATTGAAGAAAGAGATATTACACAAAAAGAGTTGGCAAGGCAGTTAAATATTGCACCTTCAACTTTGGGCAGTTACGTTCAGAATGTGCGAGAGCCTGATTTTTCCACCTTAAAATTACTGGCAGATTACTTTGATGTTTCAATAGACTATTTATTAGACCATTATCAAAAGAAAACCGATACACGACAGGAACAAGAATTATTGCGAGTATTTCGCTCCCTAACTGATGAACAACAATATATCTGCATCGAACAATGTAAAGTTCTGATGCGTTCAAATTGCAATAGAAAAGAAGAACTGCGGAAATTATCGTAGTTGACTTTAAAAATCATTCTTAAAAAGGTGTCCATGTATAATTGATGAAATCTGAATTTCAGAAATTAACATGGACACCTTTTTTATAATTGAATAAAACAAAAACCGTTTGTTTTTCAAAAGTATGTTGAAACCGTCGACTTACCATATAAAACCACGATATATCGTTTATATGAAACGAATTTGTAAAGGTAAGAAAATTATAAGGTATGCCTCTTATCTTTCATATTTCGTAGATTAGCCACATTCAAAAGGAGTTATTATTTATGAAACGACTAAAAAGACCAATTAAATCAAATATACAAATTCCTAGTGATAGAGAAGATATTTTTTCAACTGAAGACATTTCCGATATTCTTAACCTAATCAGAGAAAAGACAGGCTGCGATGTTCATATAGAAACGACAGAAGATGGAGGTTGCTCTATTATTATTGATAGGGAAGTATATTCTTTTTCTTAGGCTACTGTCAATATAACAAATCCCAATCTCTCTGTGACATTTTGTTCCCATAACAATAAAACACCTCATATCATAAATTACAAATGATACGAGGTGTTTTATCATAATATATGTTACGCCATTTCTACGCCATTTTAACATTTAGTTTTATAAAATGACATAGAGAAATGTAATTCTATTTATCATAAAATTATGACAAATATCAGAGTTTATGGAACATTAAGGATTTTCATTGAAATATATGAAAAAGGCTAATTTATAACGATTCCAAGTTTCATTTTCTCTATTTCCTCCTTAAAACCTTGATTTCTAAAGCTAAATCCACAAGGTCTATTTCTCTTATTTTCTGTTATGTGACTCCTTCACAAAAAGAAGCCCCAAAATAGCATCTAATATTATACTATAATGGGGCTTGAATTTCAATCTCTCGTCTCCATCAAAATCACTTTTCCAAACACGAAAGAGATCTTCACTTCATCTTCACCTTCTGCAAACTCATTACTCACACACAAGCTGTCTCCTGATGAGAGCAAATGATTCTGCAATGGATATTTTGCACCGCTGATACAGAAATCCTCAACTGGAAGTTGCATCGGAAATACTGAAAAATACTTTCCGAAAGCTTCTTCTCTGCGAATTGCGATTCCATGATCAAGCAGACGAATTCTATTATGACTGTCTAAGATCATCGCCTGAGATCCTGCTTCAAGTGCAATATTCAGGCACTGAACATTAGCCCAGAAATGATCCAGACGATTTCCTGTTCCTCCAAGAATCCAGATTTCTTTTCTTCTGAGTCCGAGACACATACGAAGTGCAATCTCCGTATCAGACGCATCCTTTACCGGATTGAACTCCCGGATCGGTACACTTGCTTCTTTTCTATAATAATCGATCACTTCTTCCGGTACACTGTCAAAATCTCCCACAATGTAATCCGGCTTGATCTTATGTTCATAAAGAAATGCGAGTCCTTTATCTACTCCGATAATAAATTCTGTCTCTTCTGCCTCAAGAATTGGAAAGACAAAATCTTCTTCCAGCATTCCCCCGCTCACAATAACTGTTCTCTTACACATTGCCGTTTAAAATCTCCATAAACTTTGCTGTATTATCTTTGATATCACCTTTAAAAACTCCTGAGCCTGAGACCATTACATTCGCTCCGGCTGCAAGTACTTCTGCCACGTTTTTATGATATATTCCACCATCTACTTCAATATCAGTTGTAAGTCCTTTTTCATTCAGAAGGTTTCTCAATTCACTGATACGCTCCAGTGATTCCGGAATAAATGCCTGTCCGCCGAATCCCGGTTCTACAGACATGATCAGAAACATCTCTGCCTGATCCAGATATGGAAGCAGTACATCAACCGGTGTCTTTGGTTTAATAGAAATTCCCACTTTCGCTCCTGCTGCATGGATTTTATCAATTGTTGCCTGCAGATCTTCACATGCTTCATAATGAACTGTAACGATATCTGCTCCTGCTTTCACGAATTCTTCCACATAACGGATCGGTTCTGTCACCATGAGATGAACATCCAGTGTCTGTGTTGTTGCTCCCTTGATTGATGCGAGAACAGGCATTCCAAAGGAAATGCTTGGAACGAACATTCCGTCCATCACATCAAAATGAATATACTCTGCGCCTGCTTCTTCTGTTAATTTCAACTGTTCTCCTAAAATTTTGAAATCTGCTGAGAGAATAGATGGTGCCAAAATATTTTTCATAAACTTAATACCTCTTTCTTTCCTTTAGTTCACGGTACATCTCCGTATAATCTTCATATCTGATCTTATGGATCTTCCCTTCTTCAACTGCCTCTTTTACAGCGCATCCGGGTTCATGTATATGGTCACAGCCATTGAACTTGCACTGTCCTTCAAATGGTGTGAATTCCGGAAAATAATATTTTAAATCTTCTTTTTCGAAATCATTGACGTAAAGAGAACTGAATCCCGGAGTATCCATAATATAAGAATCTTCTCCAATCACGATCAGTTCGGAATGTCTTGTTGTATGTTTCCCTCGGTCAATCTTCTTACTGATACTTCCTGTCTCCATCTTCACTTCAGACTGCAGAAGATTGATCAGGGATGATTTTCCAACACCGGAAGGACCTGCAATCGAAGTTGTCTTTCCTTTTAAAAGTGATTTTAACTCACTGATATTTTCTTCTTCCTTCGCACTTGTGAAGATTACCGGATATCCGCATCCGGTATAAACTTCTTTCAATTCTGCAATTTCAGGATGGCTTGCAATATCTGTCTTATTAAAACATAATACGACAGGTATCTCTTTTCGTTCCATCATGACAAGAAAACGATCCAACAGATTATAATGTGGTTTCGGTTTTGTCACCGCAAACACAACCAGTGCCTGATCAATATTGGCTACTGCCGGACGAATCAACTCATTCTTACGCGGCAGGATCTCTATAATATTTCCTGTCATTTCTTTTTCATCAAGTACCTCGATCACAGCATCATCACCGACTAACGGCTTGATCCCATCTTTTCGAAAAGCACCCTTTGCTTTACATTCAAAAATTCCGGATTCTACTACATTCACGTAGTAGAATCCGGCAATCCCTTTTATTATCTTTCCCTGCATATACTTGCTCTCTGTTATCATTGATTCGTGTTCTCTTCTGTTCCGGAATCATTTCCGGAATTTCCACTATCCGGGGCTGATGGTTGAGATCCTTTGCTGACCTTATACTGGACAGTTGTTCCTTTTTCCACCTGCGTACCAGCGCTAATTGATTGGTAACTCACTTGTCCTTGGCCATATTCATTAACACTATCATCTTCACCTAGATATTCTGGTACTAAACCAGCTTCTTTCAGCTTTTTCTCTGCTGCATTCTTATCAAAGGATAATATGCTTGGTACAGTAACCACTGTCATCTTTGGTCCTTTGCTTACCACATATCCAATTGTTGTGCCCTTGGATACTTCTTTTCCGGCATCTGTATCCTGTGAGATAATAACTCCTTCTTCTACAGTATCACTGTAATCTTCCGTTGCATTTCCGGACAAGCCAGCCTGTGAAAGTGCTGCTTCAGCATCCGACTGGGACTTTCCGGTAAGTTTAGGAACTGTTGCCGGCTGATTTCCTTTGCTTATTACAAGCGTAACCGTTGTTCCTTCTTTTACTTCTGCACCTTCACTCGGACTGACTGAAACAACTTCTCCCTGTTCCACATTATCACTGTAGACCGGATCACCTTTCTTCACAACAAGATTCTTATCCTGAAGTGCTTTTTCCGCATCAGCTTCCGACATTCCAACAACATTTGGAATGGTTGTTGTCTTTGCTTCCTCACCGGAACTAATCACAACATTGACTGTTGTATGCTTCTTTACTTTCTTTCCATCAGCAGGATCCTGGCTGATGATCTTTCCTTTTGCAACAGTATCGGAAGGCGCAGTTGACTTATGGATTCCGAGATCATATTTGTTCAGTTCTTTCTGTGCTTCCTCATATGTCTTGCCTGTCACATCCGGTACTTTTACCATCTCTGAATCTGTTTGCTGTGTAGTCGTTCCTTTTCCACCTTTAAATACGCCCACTGCATTTCCTACAAGAAACATGATCAAAAGTGCGATTACAACACCGGCAACAACCATAAGAATCTTCATGATCTTCTTCGTGTCTTTATTCACTTCATTCTTCTTACGGCGATCATCATAACGGTCTTTGCGGCGGTCGTCGTAATCATCATCATCATAGCGGCTTCTGCGACGATCATCATAATCATCGTCATCATCATAACGGCTTCTGCGGCGGTCATCGTAATCGTCATAATCATCGTCATAGTCATCCTCGTAATCGTCGTCATAATCATCATTATAATTCTGACGATTCTTCATACGATTTAGTTCATCCTGTGACATAACAACCGTAGTCCGTCCTGTATCCTGGGATGCTGCCGGCATACGTTTTGTCACACCATCAAGAACTACAAAATCTCCATCCGGATCTACCAGTGAGTGCTTCAGATCCTGAAGCAGTTCCTCACAACTCATATATCGTTTATTCGGCAGTTTCTGTGTACATTTCATAATAATGCACTCCAGACTGTACGGAATATCCGGTACTTCTTCTGCAGGAGACTTGATCACTTCATTCAAATGTTTCAAAGCAACCGTCACTGTCGAATCTCCGTCAAATGGAACATGCCCGGTGATCATCTCATACATCGTGATACCTGCTGAATAGATATCACTCTTCTCATCTACAATACCGCCTCTGGCCTGTTCCGGAGATGTGTAATGTACAGATCCCATCACCGTTGTTGTTACTGCCTGCGTTGCCGTTGATGTCGTAGCCCGCGCGATTCCGAAATCAGTAACCTTAACCTTTCCATCTTTGGAAATAATAATATTCTGCGGCTTAATATCCCGGTGAATGATATGGCAGTTATGTGCTGCCTGAATGCCTGTCACCATCTGAATGGAAATACTGATCGTCTCTTTTGCTGAAAGCTTTCCTTTCTTCTCGATGTAATCCTTCAGCGTAATTCCTTCTACAAGCTCCATGACCATATAATAAAGGCCACGATCCTGTCCTACATCATAGACATTGACTACGTTTGGATGCATCAATCCTGCTGCTGCCTGAGCTTCGCTTAAAAACTTCTTAATAAACGTCTCATCCGAACGATATGTGCTCTTCAACACCTTGATCGCAACAAAACGATTCAGCTTATGGTCCTTGCCTTTATAGACATCTGCCATTCCGCCAGAACCGATACGGCCAAGTATCTCGTATCGTTTCCCTAAAAATACTCCTTCTTTAATCATACACTCACCTCATCTGCAAATGGCTCAAACAATACCACTCCGATGTTATCTGTTCCTCCATTCTCTTTTGCTGCTTCCACCAGCATCTCACCTGCCTCGACGATATCCCGGCTTCCCTGCACAATATGGAAAAGTTCTTCATCTTCCACCATATTACTTAATCCGTCTGTACACATCAGAATGATGTCTCCCCGTTTCAGACGGTGTTCATAAAAGTCCACATCCACATCAGCTTTTGCGCCGATCGCTCTTGTGATAATATTCTTATCCGGATGATGCTTCGCTTCTTCCGGCTTAATTCCACCGAGACGAACCATCTCTTCTACAAGAGAATGATCCTTACTTAGCTGTTGGATTCCCTGATTGATCAGATACAGACGGCTGTCTCCCACATTGGCGAAATATAGCATCTGTTCTTTCACAGTAGCGGCAACAACCGTTGTTCCCATCCCCTTCAGATGTTCGTCACCGGATGCTTCTTTGATAATCTCACGATTGGCAGACTTGATTGCTTTCACAAGAACACGTTCGATATCCTCTCCCTCGCTCTTCGCAATCTCTTTGATCATCACTTCCACAGTACACTTGGAAGCATAATCTCCTGCCTGATGGCCACCCATACCATCCGCTACCACGAACAGGTTCTGGAGAATACCCAGTGGTTTTCCCGTCGTAAAGACGTAGTCCTGATTTACCTGTCGCACCATTCCAACATCTGTAATTGAAAATGTCTTCATACCTTCTATTCTCCTTCAGTTTCTACGTAGCGGCGCCTGAGCTGACCGCAGGCTCCGTCAATATCAGAGCCCATTTCCCTTCTTATAGTAACATTTATTCCGCTTTTTTCAAGTTTATTTTTGAAATTCAAAGCACTTTTCCGGCTTGGACGAACAAAATCACGCTCTTTTACCGGGTTGACCGGTATCAGATTGATATGACAGTTCTTATGCCTTAATAAATGAATCAGTTCCTGTGCATCTTCATCCGTATCATTCACACCATGTACAAGACTGTACTCAAAGCTCACTCTCCGGCCGGTTTCTTTGAAATATTCGTCACAGGCTGCGAGTACTTCTGTGATATCATATTTATTTGCAACCGGCATCAATTTTCTTCGTTTTTCCTGATTTGAACCGTGAAGCGAAAGTGCAAGTGTAATCTGTAAATGCTCTTTCGCCAGTTCTTTCATCTTTGGAACTATTCCACAGGTTGATACGGTGACATTTCTCTGACTGATGTTCAATCCATGCTCATCTGTAAGTAAATGAATAAACTTCAGGAAATTATCGTAATTATCCATCGGTTCTCCGGTTCCCATGATCACCACATTCGAAACCCTCTCACCACTTATCTTCTGAATCTGATAGATCTGTCCAAGCATCTCAGACGGAGAAAGATTTCTCACCAGACCTCCGATCGTTGATGCACAGAATGCACATCCCATCCTGCAACCGACCTGGGAGGAAATACAGACAGAATTTCCATGCTTATATTTCATAAGAACACTTTCGACTACATTTCCATCATAGAGACGGAACAGGAATTTGTTCGTACCGTCAATCTGGGAAATCTGTCTCTCCAGCATAACAACCGGGAGAATCTCATAATTCTCTTCCAGTTTTTCCCTCAATGCCTTTGAAAGATTCGTCATCTCGTCAAAATGATCTACCAGCTTCACATGCAGCCATTCATAAATCTGTTTTGCACGAAATGCTTTTTCTCCGATTGTCGCCATCTCTTTCTGTAATTCTTCATATCCATAAGCACGGATATCCTTCTTCATCTTAAAGTTTTCCTCCTGTATTTCGCTTTTTCTGTGAGTTATTCACATTGTTTGTCTGCTTTTTCTATTTTTTCACATTTCCTGAAAATCATGCTTTTTTCTTTAATCTTGCAATAAAGAATCCGTCACAATCGTGAACTCCCGGGAAGAATTGGATACATCCCTTCTCGATCACATCACTTCGTAACTCCTTGCAAAGATTTTCTGTAATATCGTCCAGTTCAAATTGTGGGTATTCTTTCAAGAACCAGTGTACATTGTCCATGTTTTCTCCCGGATTTACGGTACATGTGCTGTACAGCAATGTGCCGCCATCCTTGACGATTGCTTGTGCGCAAGTCAGAATCTTTCTCTGCAAATCTGCAAGTTCTTCAAGATCTTCCGGTTGTACGCGATATTTCAGATCTGGTTTTTTGCCAAGAACGCCAAGACCTGAACATGGAAGGTCTGCAATCACAAGATCCGCTGTTTCCTTATCATACTCATCAAATACAGAAGCGTCCTTGCATACAGCACAAATATTTCCAAGTCCGGAACGGTCGATATTCTGCCAAATCAGATCTGTCTTATATTCAGTCAGATCTCTTGCTTCAACCCGTCCTGTCTTTTCTTCTGTTCCATTCTCTCTCGCCGCCACTTCATCTGCCAGCTGAAGCTTCTCTGCCACATGAAGTGATTTTCCTCCCGGTGCTGCACAGACATCAATTACATGATCGCCGGCTTTTAGATCTGCCAGTTCTCCGACAAACATAGAACTGATATCCTGTACTGCAAAGAGTCCTTCCTGAAAACTTTCCAGACCTTCCAGATAATCATAATCTGAAAGATAAAACGCATAAGGAAGATACGGATGTGCTTCTACTTTCGCTCCTTCTGCTTCCAGTTTTTCTTTCAATACTTCCGGTGTAACCCGGTTCATACAACATCGGATCGTAATCGGCTTCTCTTTCTGAAAATCTGCTGCCATCTTCTCTGTGATCTCTTCCCCATATTCTTTCTTCCATAAAGAAAGAATCCATTCCGGGACAGAATATTTCACAGACAATCTCTGTACATCTTCTTTTGGATACTCGATCTCATCCATCTTGCGGACAACATTTCTCAGAACTCCATTCACATATCCCCGCAGACCTGAAAATCCTTTTCGAACCGCAAGCTTTACTGCCTCACTGCACACCGCATGATCCGGTACGCTATCCATATATTTCAGCTGATAGACACTGCTACGAAGAAGATTACGGATGACCGGTTTCATCTTCTTAACCTTTGTCTTAGAAATCTGATTCAAAATATAATCAATTTCTATCATATGTTCCAGAGTACCTTCCACAACTCTGGTGATAAATGCACGCTCACGTTTCTCAAGATATTGATATTTTGACAGAACATCGCCAAGAATCTTATGACTATATGCTCCATTCTCTGTTATTTCCATCAAAATCTCAAGAACGACCTCGCGTTCATTGATCTGCTTTCCCATAAATAATCTCCTATTCTCCGCATTTTGTAACTGTTCAGAGCCAAGCAAAATTTTAAAATACAGTTGTAAAATGCTTGCATTTTTAAGACTGTTTTTGAAATTTTATTTGGCGGATACGCCACACCGACGAAATGCATAGCATTTTGGAGGTTGGCTCTGAACAGTTACAGCATTTTTTCTTTCTATCTGCTGTCAGTCATTCCTTCTTCGTCCATTTGTCAGGATCAACAAACGTAAAAGCTGTAAAATCATTGCGGCCGCACTTGCCACATATGTCATTGCTGCTGCCCGAAGTACCTTCTTCACTCCACCAACTTCGTCTTCACGGAGCATTCCTGAATTTCCAAGTACCTTCACCGCTCTTCTGGAAGCATTGATTTCCACCGGAAGTGTTATAAGATGAAATGCCACAGCTACCATAAAGAGCAGAATTCCGATATCAATAAGGAAGCTGGACATCTGGCCATTCATAAACAGGCCGATAATGATCAACGGCCAGGAAATCATGGAACCGAAATTTACGACCGGCACAAGTGCCCCACGGATTGATAAAGGTGCATATCCTTCAAAATGCTGTACTGCATGACCACACTCATGTGCCGCAACTCCGATTGCTGCTACAGAAGTTGAATTATAAACCGGATCAGAAAGTGCCAGTGTCTTGTTTCTCGGATCATAATGATCGGTCAGATTTCCCGCGATATGAGTCACCTGCACATCATAGATTCCATTTCTTCTGAGAATCTGTTCTGCCGCTTCTCGTCCTGTCATTCCTGAATAACTGCGGATCTTCGAATATTTTGCAAATGTTCCTTTCACCTGGGATGATGCGAGCAGGCTGAGAACCACACCGATCAGTACCAGTATATAAGTCCAGTCATAATAAAATCCATAATACATACTAAAACTACCTCCTGTTATCTATCTGCAGTCCCCCTCCAGAAGTCCTCTTATTCCTGTGTAAATTTAACTCCGCTTTCAATTGTGTATCCCCTTAAGAAAGCTCCTGTATCCATTCTCTTTTTCCCCGGAATCTGAAGTTCCAGAACTCGTAAGACGCCATCCCCTGTCTGAACAGTAAAGGAATCTTTCTCTACACTCAACACTGTTCCAGGCTCTGCTTTTACCGTGCCATCAGCCTCTGCTTTTGCTCTCCAGATCTTCACTACCTTTTTGTCCCAATGTGTGTAAGCACTTGGCCAGGAATTCAGGCCACGCACCAGACGTTCGATCCGTACTGCGGATGTATTCCAGTCAATATTTCCAAGCTTCTTATCGAGCATTCTGGCATATTCTGTCGGGCTTTCTCCCTGCTTCTCGAAAGTTGCAGTATGATCTTCAATAGCTTTCAGAGTCTCTACACAAAGCTTTGCTCCTGCCTCTGCCAGTTTGTCATGCAGGCTTTCTCCTGTCTCATCTTCTGTGATCGGCACTTCAACCTTCTGGATCATGTCGCCTGTATCCAGTCCTTCGTTCATCTGCATTGTTGTAACACCTGTCACTTCCTCGCCATTGATGATAGACCACTGGATTGGCGCGGCACCACGGTATTTCGGAAGTAGAGATGCGTGTACATTAATACATCCGTATGGTGTCATCTCCAGAATTTCTTTCGGAATGATCTGACCAAATGCAACGACAACCATCACATCTGCATTGTATTTTCTCAGTTCTTCTACACATTCTGGATCACGGATCTTCTTTGGCTGATAAACCGGAATTCCATGTTTCAGCGCAGCTTCTTTCACCGGAGTTGGCTGCATCTCTTTACCGCGTCCCTTTGGTTTATCTGGCTGGCTCACTACGAGACATACCTCATGTCCTGCTTCCACCAGTGCCTCCAGTGTTCCCACGGAGAAGTCCGGTGTTCCCATGAAAATTATTCTCATCAATTATTCCTCCACTTCGTATTCCATATCTTCCTCGTTGTAGGCCGGTGAATCATGCAGTTCTCCTTCTACTTTCTCTACATAGAGGTGTCCTCCCAGGTGATCGATCTCATGACAGAATGCTCTTGCAAGAAGTTCTTCTCCTTCTATCTCAAACTCCTCCATATTTTCATTAAGTGCACGTACTTTTACATAATTCGGACGAGTTACGATTCCCCATTTTCCCGGCACACTTAAGCAACCTTCTTCGCCTGTCTGCTCACCGGATGTCTCAACAATCTCAGGATTGATCAAAACGATCGGACCCTCTCCGACATCAATCACTACAATCTGTTTGAGAATACCAACCTGCGGTGCTGCAAGACCCACCCCCATCTTCTCATACATCGTATCAAGCATATCTTCAATTAAAATCTTTGTACGAAGTGTCATCTTCGTCACTGGTTTACACTGTTTTTCAAGAACATCATCGCCCATCTCTCTTACTTCTCTGATTGCCATTATTCTTTCCTCTCTTTTCTATAAATTCATCGGGTTAAAATCGAATTGGATTCTCATTTTCTGAAACCCTGAGTTAATTTCTATATATTGTTCCATCCTGTCTTTTAATACAACTAAGGTTCGGTATTCCGGCGCTTTTACGTAAATCACTCTCCGGTAAATATCTTTGATCTTATCCACTCCCGGACTTGCCGGGCCGATCACGTCGAGCTGTGCCTGACCTTTGATCCTCAAAATGTATTCCTTCAGATACTTGCACGCTTTCTCTAAAAGTACCTCATCTTCACATGCTGCAAGTACTGCCATCAGGTTCTCCACCGGTGGATATCCCATCAGACTGCGGTAACGGATTTCTTTCTCATAGAATGCTTCATAATCCTGCGCTGCTGAAGCCTCGATTGCATAATGCTCCGGATCGTAAGTCTGAATCACGACCTCACCCGGTCTGTCACCTCTTCCGGCACGGCCTGCTGCCTGTGTCAAAAGCTGAAATGTTCGCTCACCGGAACGATAATCATCTGTATAAAGTGACATATCTGCTGCCAATGCACCGACTAATGTGACCTTTGGAAAATCATGTCCCTTTACGATCATCTGTGTTCCCACAAGAATATCCGCCTCTTCATTCGCAAAGGCAGATAAAATCTGCTCATGGGAATCCTTTTTCTTCGTTGTATCCATATCCATACGGAGAACTCTTGCCTGTGGGAATCTTGCTTTCACCATGTCCTCGATCTGCTGGGTTCCTGCGCGGAATTCTCCGATATAACGGGAACCGCATTCCGGACACTCCGTCACCTTCGGCTGTTCATAACCACAGTAGTGACAGACCATTTTCCCGCCTTTATGTACCGACAAGGATACATTACAGTGCGGGCATTTCACTACATGGCCACATTCTCTGCAGGAAATAAAACCAGAATATCCTCTGCGATTCAAAAACAGCATGATCTGCTCTTTTGCATTCAGTCTGTCTTCAATCAGTTCCTGCAGCTTCTCACTCAAGATGGAACGGTTTCCATTTTTCAGTTCCTTTCGCATATCAACTGTATGCACAGTCGCCATCTGCTGCATATGAGAACGATTCTTCATCTCGTAAAGCTGATACTCACCAAGCCTTGCCCGATACATTGCCTCCATCGACGGAGTTGCACTTCCAAGCACAACACTGGCATCTTCTACTTCTGCCCTGTGAACTGCTACTTCTCTTGCATGATAACGTGGCACCTGCTCACTCTTGTAGGTTGGTTCATGCTCTTCGTCAATAACGATCAGCCCCAAATCCGGAAATGGAGTAAAAAGTGCAGAGCGTGGTCCGATCATCACATCGACCTCGCCCTTCTTCGCACGCATCATCTGATCGTAACGTTCTCCGGCAGACAGTCTTGAGTTCATGATAGAAACTCTGTCGCCGAAACAGCGGTAAAACCGCATCACTGTCTGATAGGTCAGTGCGATCTCCGGGATCAGAACGATTGCCTGTTTTCCCTGGTCAACAACCGTGCGGATCATCTCCATATAGACTTCTGTCTTTCCACTTCCGGTCACTCCGTGAAGCAGATAAGTTCTCCTTGTTCCACACAGATAGTCTTGCCGGAACCCCTGGATCACATGCTGCTGTTCTTCCGTATAGATGATCTCCTGTTGTGATTTCTTTGCCTGTTTCACCGGATTACGGTATACCTGCTCTGACTCTATCTTCAACACGCCCTGCTCTTCCAATGCCCGGATCACAGGCAGTGTCACATTTAATTTTTTTGTCACCAGCTCATAATCCAGAATTGGGGCTTCCTTCAAAGCTTCCAAAAGCCTTGCTCTTGCTTTCTGATTCTTCTTCTGATAAAAAGCCAGCTTCTCCTGACTCTCTTCCTCAGTAAGCAGCAAACGGAGATGTTTCTTTACCTTCGCATTCTCCTTCTGCTTGATTGGCAGCACTGTCTTAAGCGCCTGGATCATCGTTCCGCCATACTGCTCTTTCATCCACGCAGCCAGCGCGATCAGTCTCGCTTCGATTGCCACACTGTTTCTAGAAATGTCTGTAATCTCCTTCACCTTTGACAGATCATAATTGCAAGTCTCTGATAATGAAGTCACATAACCTTTGATCTGCCGGTTTCCTTTTCCAAAAGGGATAATTACTTCCATCCCCGGATGCAGCTCGTCTTTCAGTCGTTCCGGTATTCGGTACTGAAAGATCTTATCCAGTTTTTCATGTTGTATATCTACAATAACATCTGCAAACACAATCTTATTTCTCTTTTAATTCTTCCAGAACTTCTTTGATCAGCACGCGCTCATCCATCGGATGCTTCACACCGCAGATTTCCTGATAGTCCTCATGTCCTTTTCCTGCCAGCACAATAACATCACCCGGTTCGCCGTGTTCGATCGCATATTTGATTGCCTCTTTACGATCACAGATTTCCACATATTTTCCATCTGTCTTTGCGATTCCGGTTTTGATATCGTTAATAATGTCCTGCGGTTCTTCAAATCTCGGATTATCTGATGTAATGATTGTCAGGTCTGCCAGTCTTCCAGATACCTCACCCATCTCGAATCTTCTGTCTTTAGAACGGTTTCCGCCGCATCCGAACAGACATACAAGACGTTTCGGATTATATTCCTTCAATGTTGTCAGAAGACTTTCAAGACTCATCGCATTGTGCGCATAATCGATCATCAGTGTAAAATCATCAGACACCTTGATCATCTCGATACGTCCTTTTACCTTTGCCTTCTTAAGTGCATCTTTGATCATCTCAACCGGCACCTGGAAATGGCGGCAGACTGAGATTGCAGTCAGTGAATTGTAAACACTGAACTTGCCTGGAACATCAATTTCCACATCAAAGTCCATCACTCCTGCAACATGGTATGCAACACCAAGATATCCTGGTCTGGATACCAGTTCTACATTCTCTGCGCGAAGATCTGCCTCCGGTGAAAATCCAAATGTCTCAATCTTACATGTAGACCCTTTAAATACATCTTTGAAATACTTGTCATCCACATTGGCGATTCCGAGCTTACACTGTTTGAACAAAAGCCCTTTGCATCTCTTGTAATCATCAAAATCCTTATGCTCATTCGGACCGATATGATCTCTTCCAAGATTTGTGAAAATACCGATCTCAAATGGAATTCCCGCTGTTCTGTGAAGCATCAGTCCCTGTGATGAAACTTCCATAACAACACAGTCACAGCCAGCTTCTACCATCTCTGCAAAATATTTATGGATTGTATAAGACTCCGGTGTTGTATTACATGACGGGATCTTCTTGTCTCCGATAATTGCCTCGATTGTACCGATCAATCCAACCTTGTGTCCTGTCTCTTCAAGAATAGACTTGATCATGTAAGTTGTTGTTGTCTTTCCTTTTGTTCCTGTAATACCGATGACTTTCATCTTATCTGCCGGATATCCAAAGTAAGCCGCTGACATCAGAGCCAGTGCATAACGAGTATCCTCTACCTTAATTACAGTCACATTTTCCGGCACTTCGACATCTTTCTCTACAACAACAGCTGCCGCACCTTTCGCCGCAACATCCGCTGCATATTCATGTCCATCAGATACTGCTCCGCTGATACACACGAAAACAGATCCTTCTTCCACTTTTCTTGAATCATTGATCAGTGTTGTTACTTCCGTAGAATCACTTCCCTGTACTACTGTGTAGTCCAGGCGTTCTAATAATTTATCTAATTTCATGATCTATCCCTCCTGTTCTGAACTGGTGTATTGCATCATTGACTTTCAGGCAAATAACGATTGTCTTAACCTTTATAGAATAACATAATCTCACCACATATGCAAAAAAACCTACATAATCTTTCGTCCTGTTTTCGTCTTTCGAATCAGCCAGACACATCCAAATGACAATAACACAAGTCCCACACTCACTACCGGAATCATGATCCAGGCTGAAAATGTCTCTGGCTTAATATTTCTCTTATAAACATCAAGAAACATGATATGGATCAAATAGATTCCAAAGGAACATCCACAAAATCTGTCAATCCACTTCTTTGCCTGTTCGGACGGATTGAATTCGCTCTTTTTCAATCTTACTAACATAAGAAATGCCATCGCTGCTGCCAGCGCAAGCAGTGGATTACCATATTCCAGCAGACGTTCATAATGTTCTCCATCCTGCAAGGTTACCGCATAAGTCAGCCCATAATTTAATGCCATGCATACTACAAAAATACCTGCCGGAATCATTTTCCCCTTCATCACATGCTTACGATATTTATATATATAATATCCGATAAATACATAATAAGAATAGATTCTGTCCCCCACCATTGGGACGGAATAATACATCTTTTCATCAAAAAATGTGGAAATATAATTGAACAAAACAGCCGCCGTAATCACCACAAGAAATGCGCGTTCCATCCGAAGGTTCATCCCTTTACACATAACCTGGAAAAAAGGAAGTACCAGATAGATCGGAATCATTGCATACAGATACCACAGATGCTGTTCTACCGGCTTATATAATAAATCTTTGATTTGATAAGGATCCTTCATATAAACTGCATTCCAGATCATATATATTACACTCCACACAAGCAGAACAATTAAAAAACGAAAGATTCTTTTTGCATGTTTATGAAGTGATTCCTGTCTTCCAAGCAGAAGTGCTCCTGTAATCATGAAAAAACATGGTACACTTATCCTTGCCAGCAGATTTAATAGCAGTGAAAAACTGTACTCCCCAATCGTAATATCGCCATAGGCTCTGCAATAATAATTCGATACATGAATCACAATAACAAATATAAAGGAAATCATTCGAATTAATTCCAGATTATAATTTTTTTCTTTCAATGCACGTTCCTCTTTCTATCTCTTCTAAATTCCATCTTTTTTCTTCTTTCCGTCCGGTTTATAAAATGTACCTTTCACAACCGCACCCTTTCCATAACGATTGTTCAGCTGTTCCAATGCGGCATTTAATTTCTTATGTTTCTCGTCCGGTTCTTTTGGAAATTCAATATCAAAAATTGTCAGCTGCTCCGGTGCACTCTCTTCTACTAACTTTGACGTTCGGATTCCGAGCAGACGGACAGGTTCTCCACTCCAGCTTTCACGGAACAAATTACATGCTGTCTCACATAAGATAACCGGATCATTCGTTGGCTTTTGAAGCTGCACCTGATGCGACATATTTCTGAAATCATAGTAGCGTACCTCCATGCTCACCATCCCGGCTTTCTTGCCTGCCTTCTTCAGCCTGCTTCCCACGCTCTGTGCAAGCTCACGAAATACATCTCTCGCTTCTTCATAAGTCGTTGCATCCTCTGACAGAGTCGTTGAATTTCCTACTCCCTTTGCCTCTTCCGGTTCATACTGTACCTTATCGTCTCCAATTCCATTTGCAAAATTCCAAAGCATCCGTCCATGACTTTTTAAATGCAGCGTAATTACATTTACATCCGCATGAGCAAGATCTCCAATTGTATTGATTTCAAGTTTCTTGAAAACCTCCACACTTGAACGCCCTGCCATAAAGAGTTCTCCGATCGGAAGCGGCCACATTTTCTGCGGAACCTCTTCCGGAAATAATGTATGGATCTGATCCGGTTTTTGAAAATCCGAAGCCATCTTCGCTAGTAACTTATTACTGGAGATTCCAATATTCACCGTGAATCCAAAACGCTTCTTCACTTCTTCTTTAATCTCCATTGCACCGTCCACCGGTGTTGGATATCGCCCGACAAGCTCTGTAAAATCCATATAACATTCATCGACACTGACCTGCTCGATCTTCTTTGTATATGTCCGCAGGAAATCCATCAGCATCCGGCTCTTTTCCCTGTACATCTTATGATTTGGCGGTGCTGTCACAAGATTCGGACATTTTCGAAATGCATTTACTACAGGTTCACCCGTCTGAATCCCATAGGATTTAGCAAGTGATGATTTTGCAAGGACGATTCCATGACGCGAGCTCTGATCTCCGCCAATAATCGCCGGAATCTCCCGCAGATCCACTTTTGATCCATTTTTCAATTGTTCAACCGCCGTCCAGCTTAAAAATGCTGAATTAACGTCGATGTGGAAAATAATGCGCGCCATGGGAGCCTCCTTTCTGGATTCTGCCTGAGTTCTTTCTTAGTATTAATTCTTGTTGTATGCATATACATTCTGTCAGTTTCTTATTTTAACATAGAGTCTGCTCTTGTATCAATTACTTCGGTGAACGAAAAAAGAGCTGTGAAAAACTCAATTTTCTAAAAATCTCCAGAAAATTTTCATTTTTCACAGCCCTACATATTATATCGTTACTATACTGATATTTTGATGTTGGGGGCAAAAAGTATTTTGCCCCCTATAATACACGGATTGCTTCGCCTTTCATGCTCTCGCAATCCTACCCACTATTCGCATATCGTGAAGCTTACGCTCCACTTTTATGCTCATATTGGGGCGGGTCCCAAGGCCATTACACCACCTTTGTGCAAGCACCGGTGGTTTCAGACCTTTTGACCCTGGTATCATATTTTATTTCTTCACACCTGCTGTCAGTTTACCGTCCTTTACATCGATCAAGATCGTGTCTCCACGTCCCACATCTCCTGCAAGGATCAGTTTTGCAGCTAATGTCTCTACATTCTTCTGCAAGTAACGTTTCAGTGGTCTTGCACCGTACATCGGCTCATATCCACCTTCCACAACAAAGTCTTTCGCTGCATCTGTCAGCTCAACACTCAGTTCACGTTCTTCCAGACGGCGATTCACATCAGCAACCAGAAGGTCAATGATGGAACGTACATTTGTCTTTGTCAATGGTTTGAACATGATGATCTCATCCAGACGGTTCAAGAATTCCGGTCTGAAATGTGCTTTCAGATCACCCATTACCATCTCCTGACTCTGTTCATCGATCGAACCATCGTCCTTAATTCCTTCCAGCAGATAGTTTGCACCAATGTTGGAAGTCATGATCAAGATTGTATTCTTGAAGTCAACTGTACGTCCTTGGGAATCTGTGATTCGTCCATCATCCAGTACCTGCAGCAATACGTTGAAGACATCCGGATGTGCTTTCTCGATCTCATCGAAAAGTACAACAGAATATGGTTTTCTTCTGACTGCTTCTGTCAGCTGTCCGCCTTCATCGTATCCGACATATCCCGGAGGAGCTCCGATCAGTCTGGACACGGAATATTTCTCCATGTACTCACTCATATCGATACGAACCATGTTGTTCTCATCATCAAACAGGCTCTGGGCAAGTGCCTTTGCAAGCTCTGTCTTACCTACACCTGTAGGTCCAAGGAACAGGAAGGAACCGATCGGTTTTGTCGGATCTTTGATACCTGCTTTGGAACGGATGATTGCTTCAGTTACAAGCTCTACACCTTCATCCTGACCGATGACACGCTTATGCAGTTCATCTGCAAGGTGAAGAGTTTTGTTTCTCTCGCTCTCGTTCAGTTTTGCAACCGGAATACCTGTCCATCTGGAAACGATCTTTGCGATCTCATCATCTGTAACGGATTCATGCACAAGAGAAAGATCTTTTGCCTTTACCTTTGCCTCTTCCTCTTCCAGCTGTTTCTGCAGCTGTGGAAGGCGACCATACTGAAGCTCTGCTGCCTTATTCAGATCATACTCTCTTTGGGCTTTCTGAATCTCCTTGTTCACCTGCTCGATCTGCTCACGGATCTTCTGTACATGCTCTACAGAATTCTTCTCATTCTCCCACTGTACTTTCTTACTTGCATACTGTGCTTTCAGTTCTGCCAGTTCTTCCTGCAAATGTTCCAGACGCTCTTTACTTAAGCGATCTTCCTCTTTCTTAAGTGCAGACTCTTCAATCTCCATCTGCATCACACGACGGCGAAGCTCATCAAGCTCTGTCGGCATAGAATCAAGTTCTGTTTTGATCAATGCACACGCCTCGTCAACAAGATCGATTGCTTTATCCGGCAGGAAACGGTCAGAAATATATCTGTTCGAAAGTGTAACTGCCGCAACAAGCGCACTATCTGTGATCTTAACTCCATGGAAGACTTCGTATCTCTCTTTCAGTCCTCTCAGGATAGAGATTGCATCCTCAACGGTTGGCTCATCTACCAGAACCGGCTGGAAACGACGCTCCAATGCAGCATCCTTCTCAATATACTGACGATACTCATCCAGTGTTGTTGCACCGATACAATGCAGTTCACCTCTGGCAAGCATAGGCTTAAGCATATTTCCTGCATCCATCGCACCGTCTGTTTTACCTGCTCCGACGATCGTATGAAGTTCATCGATAAAAAGAATGATCTTTCCGTCACTGTTCTTCACTTCTTCAAGAACTGCTTTCAGACGTTCCTCGAATTCACCACGATACTTCGCTCCTGCTACCAGTGCTCCCATATCCAGCGAAAAGATTGTCTTATCTTTCAGGCCTTCCGGTACATCTCCGCTGACGATTCGCTGTGCAAGTCCTTCTACAACCGCAGTTTTACCTACACCAGGTTCACCGATCAGCACCGGGTTATTCTTTGTCTTACGGGACAGGATACGAATCACATTACGGATCTCTTCATCACGTCCGATGACCGGATCCAGTTTCTGATCTCTTGCTTTCTCAACAAGATCCTGGCCGTATTTATTCAATGTATCATAAGTTGCTTCCGGATTGTCAGAAGTAACTCTCTGATTTCCTCTTACTGTTGACAGCGCATGGAGGAAACCCTCTCTGCTGATGCCATATTCACGGAAAATCTGCTTCAACTCACGGCTTGCATACTTCAGCATTGCAAGAAACAGATGCTCAACAGAGACATACTCATCTCCCATCTGCTTTGCTTCATCTTCTGCATGGATCAGCACATTATTCAAGTCCTGACCGACATAAGCCTGACCTCCCTGTACCTTTGGTCTCTTGCCGATTGCCTGCTCGATACTGTTAATAAAGAGCTGGCCCTGAATGTTCATCTTCTCAAATAATTTTAAAATCAGACTGTCATCCTGTGTCAGCAGCGCATACAGCAAATGCTCCTGCGCCAGTTCCTGATTCCCGTTATCCGCAGCAATCTTCTCACAGTTCTGAACTGCCTGTAATGAATTCTGTGTAAATTTATTGATATTCATGGTCTTTCCCTCCTTTGAACCACAAATTTTCTTTTCCTGTGTTCTATTAGGAATATAGCACGTATTGTTAGCACTGTAAAGAGTTGAGTGCTAATTCTTTTCTAAAAATTTTGTAAAGTCTTTATTTTTTCTGTTTAGCAGTGTTATAATCTATAATTGTTTCATAAAAATACGGTTGCTGACGCCCATAGCGCCGACAGTAACAAAAAACTTAAGAGAGGAAACTATCATGAATTTTATTCAAAAAAATTTCAAAGGAATTCTGGTCTGCTTTCTGATTGCGATTCCATCCTGGCTGATTGGAAAAGCATTCCCGGTAATCGGCGGACCTGTCATTGCGATTCTCGCCGGAATGGTGATCACCTGCTTTTGGACTGAAAAAGGAACAGCCGAATCAGGAATTAAATGGACATCTAAAATTATTTTACAGACTGCTGTTGTTCTGCTTGGATTCGGCATGAATCTCGGAGTTATCTTACAGACAGGAAAGCAGTCTCTTCCTATTATCATCAGTACAATTTCTACCTCTTTGATCATTGCATGGCTGCTCCGCAAGGTACTGAATGTTCCTTCCAACACTTCTATTCTGGTCGGAGTCGGTTCATCTATCTGCGGAGGATCTGCTATAGCTGCTACAGCGCCTGTCATTGATGCCGATGACACAGAAGTCGCACAGGCGATTTCTGTTATCTTTTTCTTCAATGTTATCGCTGCTGTACTTTTCCCGGTGCTTGGAAATGCACTCGGCTTCGACACAACAAGCGGAAATGCATTCGGTGTCTTTGCCGGAACTGCGATCAATGATACTTCATCCGTAACTGCTGCCGCCTCTACCTGGGACAGCATGTGGAATCTTGGAAGTGAGACACTCAATACTGCTGTCACAGTTAAACTGACACGTACGCTTGCAATCATTCCGATTACACTTGTACTCTCACTGGTCCGTGCGAAATCAGCCGCAAAAGACGGAAAAACATCTGGTAAGTTCAGCTTAAAAAGAGCATTTCCGATGTTCATCCTGTACTTTATCATTGCGGCTGTCATTACAACTGTATGCATGAGCCTTGGTGTAAGCGCAGATGTATTTGCTCCGCTGAAAGAACTGTCTAAGTTCTTCATTATCATGGCTATGGCTGCAATCGGTCTGAACAGCAATGTTGTGAAGCTAGTCAAATCTGGTGGAAAACCAATCCTTCTCGGTGCTTCCTGCTGGGTTGGTATTACAGTCGTAAGTCTTGCAATGCAGCATGTAATGCATATATGGTAAAATATTGATTTTTCCATTACATGAGATGTATAATCTTCTTTGACTTTAAATCTATTTAGGAGAAAACAGATATGAATAGCAAATCAACTTCTCAGGCGATGGAGACCGAAAAGATTCCGCGCCTTCTGGCACAGCTTGCAATTCCTGCGGTTGTCGCCCAAATCATCAATCTTCTATATAACATTGTAGATCGAATCTATATCGGACACATTTCCGGTGTTGGAGCCGCGGCATTAACCGGCGTTGGATTATTTACACCGATCCTTATGCTGATCAACGCTTTTGCTATGCTTGCAGGTTCCGGTGGTGCTCCGCGTGCTGCGATATCTATGGGAAAAAAAGATAATAAAACAGCTGAAAAAATCCTTGGAAACTGTTTTGCACTTCTCATCCTTATGGCTGTCATACTTACTGTAGTCTTCTTTACATTTGCACCACAGCTGTTGACACTTTTTGGAGCCAGCGAGAAGACACTGCCGTACGGAGTAGCATACGCACGAATCTATATCCTTGGAAGTATCTTTGTCTTAATCGTGATGGGAATGAATCCATTTATTACAACACAGGGATTTGCCAAGATCAGTATGATGACTACTGTGATCGGAGCTGTGATCAATATCATTCTTGATCCGATTTTTATCTTTGTATTCAATCTTGGTGTAAGAGGGGCCGCACTTGCCACTGTTTTAAGTCAGGCTGTCGGTGCAATTTGGATTCTTCGTTTCTTATCCGGGAAGAAGACGATCCTTCATCTTAGAAAAGAAAATTTCAGATTACAAAGGGATGTTATCTTACCATGCCTTGCACTTGGTATTTCCACTTTTGTCATGCTTTCTACAGAAAGTATTCTCTCCATCAGCTTTACTTCCAGTCTGTCAAGATATGGTGGAGACCTTGCTGTCGGAGCCATGACGATCATTACAAGTGTCAGCCAGCTTGCCACGCTGCCACTGCAGGGAATCTGCCAGGGCGGTCAGCCGATCATGAGTTATAACTTCGGTGCCGGCAATAAAGAGCGAGTAAAAAAAGCCTTCTTTACACAATTTAAGGTTTGTACGATTTTCACCAGCTGTTTCTGGCTGATCATGCTGCTGTTTCCTAAGCTGTTTGCAGGAATCTTTTCCAACAATACGGATCTGATCACTTATACCGCATGGGCGCTGAGAATCTATATGGCAGGTATTTTCTCCCTCGGATTCCAGGTTTCATGTCAGCAAAGTTTCATGGCATTGGGACAGGCAAAGGTCAGTCTGCTGCTCGCCTGCTTAAGAAAACTGATCTTGCTGATTCCGCTGATCTTTATCCTGCCACTCTTTATTCAGGATAAGGTTTTTGCAGTCTTTCTTGCAGAACCGATCAGTGATATTGTTGCAGCCACAATCACAACAATCACATTCATGAGCCGCTTTAATGGAATTCTGAATAAAGGCAGTAAAATGAAAACCGCAGAATAAATTTTATATGACTATTCTTTTGACTCCATTTCATGATATAATTAATTTATCTGAAATTTATGAAACGGAGCCGTTAATATATGAAAAAGCTAAAACTTTTATGGATGATCCTAAAACGCACGAAAGCAACCCAGATTCTTTCCGGTTATATCGTATTTCTCTTTGTATCCGCAGCCATAATTCAGCTGGTAGAGCCTGACATCAACCGCTATGGAGATGCCCTCTGGTATTGCTATGCGGTACTTTCTACCGCCGGATTCGGCGATATTGTTGCCATAACTTTCATTGGCAAACTGGTTTCGGTACTTCTCACAATCTACACGATCTTCGTTGTTGCAATCGTTACCGGTGTTGTTGTCAATTATTACGGACAGATTGTAGAGATGCAGCGTCGTGAAACGGCAATGATGTTCCTGGATAAATTAGAACGTCTCCCGGAACTTTCCAAAGAAGAACTGGAAGACATCTCAAAAAGGGTAAAAAAATTCCGCTGAGTTTTCACTCAACGGAATTTTTGTTTTCCACTTTTCTCTTATCAAATAAGGATAGGCATTTGCTACCTGCTGCCGCAGCCACAAAAATCCATACGAACAATTTCACCGGATAGCATAGAAACAGAAGCATTGTAACGGCTAACGGCTTTTTCATCGTTCCACCTAGAAGCGCCGCTGTAACAATTGCAGATGCGAAAACGAGATGACTCTCTGCATTTCCGCAGATTAGCATTCCCACGCCATATCCCATGCATACACCTGCGAAGATAACCGGGAAGAAATGTCCTCCCTTCAAACCGAACTGTATACAAATATTTGTGAGAAGCACTTTCAAAAATGCAACTCCGATCAGTGCTAACGGAAGGTATTGACTATACTCTTTCATCAACACTCCCATCTGTTCTTCTCCCGAAAACATAACTGCCGGGATTAACATTCCACAGATTCCAAGACAAATTCCTGCGAAAACTTCTCGAAGAACTGCCGGTACCTTTTTCGCAGTTTTCTTCGTTATCTGATGTGTCTTTTCATAAAAAACAGCTAACACGCATCCTGCAATAATATAGAGAAGTATTAATGCATAGTCCATCTTTCCGATCTCAACTGCCTCAAAGCTTGGAAATCCAGAAAGTCCTGAACCGAATACTGCGGAAAGTCCTGCATAAATACCTGTTGCAGCAGCAATTGCGATTCCATAAATAAATATCTTTGATGAAATTCCTGCCGGAACAACCGTTTGTTCTGAATTATTCTCTTCTAAAGTGTTCTCTTCCACTTCAAACAATCCAAATAGCGGAGCATGGAATAAAACACTTAAGGATGCTGCTACCCCGATCTGGGAGTATTCCTTCGCATGCTGTCTGGCAAACTTCAGATTATCTCCTGCCCAGTAACACATTCCGACGATAATTCCGGTAAGCCCTGCTTCCGGTCCTACACTGCTTCCGATCAAAAGCGGCAGCACTGCTGCGATCATCATGACAAGCATATTTTTATAATCATAATGCTTTTCCGTTTTCACTTTTGCCATAACAGTTTCCATTTCTTCCGGATAATCTCCGTACACCTTCCGGAAGATACCGATAAGAAATGCACCAATCACACAGACCGCTATCGTATAGTATGGAAATGCAAAATGTTCAGGAATCCATTTCCAGATAAGATTCATCCCGACTGCCATAATCTTCAAAAGCGCCCAGACCAACCCGCCGGCAACTGCACCGATAATTGCACAGAACAGCCAGAGCTCTAACTGGTTTTTTATCTTTATATTTCTAATTTCTTTTTGACTGTTCATCGATCTGTCCTTTACGTTTTCTATTTCTCAGATGTTTCTGCATCCGTATCTCTCACCTGTGGAATTAAGGAAGCTGCCAGTTTTCCTTTTCCACGATGTTTCAAATATAAAATTCCAATCACAGAAAATACAACAGCTCCGACAAAATTCACCATAAGATCTTTCATTGTATCTACGATTCCAATGTCAAGATATCCTCCCAGATTCCAGGTCTCACCGTTGATCACAACGGACTGGACATCTACATGGATTGGGATATTTGCTCCTGTCGGATTCAGTTTCACTGAATTGATTGCCGGAACGATCCAGTCTTTCTGCATATCCATTCCGAAGAACCAATCCATACTGAATTCAAAGAACTCCCACAAAACACCAACTGTCATTGAAAAACAAAATGCAAAAAATGCCACAAAGTATGGGGACATCTTAATTGAGAATCGATCACTTCGGTTAAATAAATCAATCAGTGCAAACCCGATTGCCGCCATCAAAAATCCATTTGTTGTATGCAAAATGGTATCCCATACCGGAATCTTTACATAAAATGCATTGATTTCTCCAAGTATCTCTGCCGAAAAGATAAAGATCAGAATAACTGTTTCCAGACCAACCGGAATTGTCACTCCAAGTTTCTTGTCGATAAACTGTGGCACCATAAACAAAATCAATGTTAGAATGCCAAGAAACATATTGTGATAGTTTCCTAGAAAAAACTGTCTGATAATAGAAACGATAACCAACATTGTCAGTACCATCTGGACCCTTGTTCTATTTCTTGCTTTTTTACTTAATTCACTCATTTCTTACCCTCCTTTTCTCTCAACACATTGCGGTCAAAAACACTTTTTATTACATGTTTAAGATATACCGCATCTGTTTTCATAATATACTAATTTCATCTTTTTTTCAACAAAAGGTGTCAGGCCGAAGTTTAAAATAACAGCTTCCCCATAGGCCTGACACCTTTCTATCTATCGTTTATAGATTCACTTTAATTTTACTTCTTTTTTCTTCTTCTAATAACATAAATCATTCCACCGATCACTGCAATTGATCCTGCAATCATCAGAATCCAGAGGTAACTGATGCTGTCTCCTGTCTTTGCTGTTTTCACCTGTTTTCCTGACACTGAAGTTCCTGTTGGTTTCTTTCCTGCAGTACCTGTCGATGTTTCCTTTGAATCGGTTGGATTCTTTGTTTCTTCTTTCTTCACGATCTGATACTCTATCTGATAGTCTGTATCCTCTCCGTGAAGCACATAATTATCACTCTGTTCGCCGATCATTCCGACAATTGTGGCTGTATATGTTCCGGTCTTGATTTCATTTCCACCTTCTACAACCGCCTTGCAGTCATCTTCGAACAATACCCCTGTAAATTCTGCAGACACATTTGCTTCTTTTCCCGTATAAATCACAGTTCCGTCCGTATTCCATACAACGCCCAGAGGTTTTGGCTGTACCTGCAGTGTTCCTGGTTTAAACAATACTGTGTAATTCGCATTATCTGCTGTCAGCGGAGTTTTTTCTGTAATATCATAAAGACCGACCTTACAGTTTTCTTTTTCTGCATCTCCTGCGGTCAATGTGACATTTATTTTCAGATCCTCTATCTGATCATCTCCTGCCAGACTTCCCTCACTGATTGACCAGGTATACTCTGTGATTGTCTGTCCATATTCTTTCTCCGTACGGTCCGGTCTGATCGTAATGCTTCTTGGTTTTACTGTTACAGGAATATTTGATGTAACTGTCTTGTAGTTCGGATTAGCCGGTGTGAAGATCATCTCCTGTTCACTTTGATCCTCTGCTACTGTAAGCATTGTCGTATCGTCTGTAAAACGGAATACACCTTCTCCCGACTGACTGGAAAGTGTTGCTTTCTTTAAGCTGTCTCCATAAATCACTTCTGCTGCCGGGAAAGTCACTTCTGGATCTGCCTGCAAAATCTCATATTCCCATACATGCACGCGGTTTGTGCCGGAAAAGATATAGTTTTCATTGGTCAGACCTATTGCAAGCGCCTTATAATTTCCAACTTCTGTATGATCTGCATTGAGCAGTTTTTTAATCGCACAACTATCCTTTTCTAAAAGGCTGTCTGCTTTCACGTTTGCCTCTATTCCACATGCATTTCCTGTATATGTATACTGTGCTGCCGCATTCCATTCTATCTCTGCTTCCTTTGGTGATACATTAAGGAATGCCGGAAGAACTACAACATCATAATTCGTATTTGTCGCATTGTCTTTCAGGATGACATATCTTCCTGCGTTTCCATATGCGCCAAGAATGTCATCTCCATCTTCATCTGTTATGCTTCCTGTCAGAACATCTTCCGGTTCGATAGTTGTTGCTTTCAATGTCAGTCCGAGACTTTCAACGGTATCGCCTGGAAGAAGTTTCGCCTTTTCTGAATCACTGATCGTAAATGTAAGATCTGCGCTGGTCAACTCATCTCCATATGTCTTTGTTTTCTTTTCTGCACGGACAATGATTCTCTGTGCACTACTGACTGCTCCATTTTCGAATGTAGTATTTTCTGCTGTGCTGCTTTTGGAACCTGTTGTTTCCATTGTGTTCACTGGATTGATGTCAAGATCGTATTCTTTCAAATGAATCCAGTTTACCTTGAATCCACCTACTGTTTCTGGACAATCAATCTTATAGCTTCCTGCATCGATTATCTCATTTAATGACTGTCCTGTCTCCTGGATTCTCATTTCATCCGTAACATTTGCAAAAAGTTCTTCCACTTCATCTGCGCTCAGTGTTTCCGTTGGTGCAACAACGTATGACATCTTCGGAGTTTCACCATAGGAAATTTCTTCATATCCGAGATACGCTGTGATCACTTCTGACTTATTCACTGTTTTTACCGGAACCCACATAGTAACAGTTTTGTATTTTTTATTATCTGCCGGCAGGAAGGTCAATTCAAATTTTGTCTGATCTGTTACTTCCTGATCTGTTACAACATGGGTTGCATCTTCAAACTTCCATGTTCCTGCCGGTGCATTTTCAATCCCCTTCAATGTAGCTTCTGCCAGTGTCTGACCATATTCAACCTCTACTTCCGGTGTAGGAAGTTTTGGTTCAAATATCATGTTGCTGTTTGTCTCATAGATCAACCGTGACATTGGTTCATCAATAAAGTTAAGCATTACTGTTCCAAGGAATCGGTTATCGATACAATTTTCTTCATCTTTAAATAATCTCGGATTAATTTCCCGTGTCAATCCTAAAGGAGTTCCTCGTGCGCAAGAAGTATAATTAATTACCCATGAATTATACTCAATTGGATGACTTGTATCCTGTCCAGTTGTCTGCTTCATCGTTCCTAATATGTAAGCCCACTTCTCACTTCCATATGTATTATATGCATCCTGAATATACACATGATTTTTTCCATCATCATATAACTTGTACGCATATTCATAATTTTTATAGCTTATATCGTCCCAATTTGTAAGATTAAATCCCATTGCACGTTCAACCCATCCTTCGTAGTTCTGGGTCAGATTAAATCTTCTAAGAAATACAATTTTACCGCGTGCCTCCTTCATTGATGGAATGTCTCCTCCGCAGTAAACCTTTTCCTCATTACTTTTTATAAATTCAGCTACCGCATGCTCTAATCCGACAGTAGAACCGGCATCTGGTTTTACTGTAAGAATGACAGTTTCTGACTTGTGCTTCTCTAAGAATCCAAGAGAAGTATTAAGGATTGACTGTAATGTAAGATCGCTTCCGTCTTTTTCCTGACACTGCCATAATTCGCCACCATGTACGATTTTCACATCTGCCGCAGAAGCATCGTCTTTTGTTGCATTTCCTCGAATATCAAAGCTACGTGCTCCCATATTTAACTGTTCATCATAATAAAGATTCTGACAGGATGTAATAGATACACCTGGAATAGCATCTTCCACAACCCCGGCTGTCCCAGTATCATGTGTCGCTGGAATATTAACGGAAGACAATAGTGCATCGTCTGGAATGCCTGCCATCCATTCATCCGCATAACTGTAAGCTGTTTCAGCTGTATTTCCTGCTAAAATAGATAACTCTACATTCATTCCCTCTTTCCCAAACACTAAACTTGGGACTCTTTTTTCGATATACCATCCAGTTCTGGCATTCTGAATTTTATATGTACCATCTTTCTGCTTAAAAAATCGCCACAATTGACTTGTATTCTGATTCCTGTCAAATTTTTCAGTTGTCCAGATATTCACACTTGCACTAAGTTTTCCTGATTCTCCTTCTACATCTAAAGATAGATTAGTTGTGCTTTCACCATCAGAGACTGCATCTATTTGATAAGCATGATACTCTGGTATCCATTTCAATTTCCATTTACTGGTTATTCCCATTACCTGAAACGTTGGACAAGATCCTGGAACCGCTATATTACTTGCTCTATTTAAAGCATCAAGTTTTCCTGCTTCATGAATTTCACAGATAACACTTTTATCTTCTTCTTTTAAAACCTGACTTTCTTTTCCTGTGAGCGGAACCACCGATTTTGTAACCAGCCAGACTTTTCTATATTTTTCTTCTGTCTGAATAATATTGGGATTATTATTATTCAAATTTCCTGAGTATCCAAGCCATCTTCCACTTTTTCTATTCTTTATATAATATCTTTTATTTCCGTTTGCATCATTTCCAAGATAATAAAATGCAAATTGACGATGCTCTTTTCCTTTGACTTTCTCATCATTACTTTCCCATACATGTATCTTTGCACCGCTATCTTTACTTTCATCTTTTACATCTGCGAAACGATCTGTTCCATTCACCTTAATGTGTTTAATTCCATACCATCCGTTTTCTATTTTATCCAGACGAAAACGGCAATTACCGCCTTCTCCGGTATCCAAATGTACATCGCTTCCTTTCTCGCCACTGTCATTTACATTCCAACGATAATCTGTATTTTCTTCCAATGTAATAAATAATTCACTGTTCGTCTCCATATTTGTGTCCAGCGTTCCACTGGAATCTGCCGCTTTTACACTGATTGGAATCCCCGTAAGTGCTATCGTCATACATATGAGCGCTGCCATTATCCTTTTTATTGTTTTCATATCCGTTTTTCCTCCTCATTTGTATTTTGCTATATTATCGGCAATCATATTTCTTCTTATTATATTTTTGATACCAGATTGTTCAATATTTTTGACATGAACTGTCTGAAAATGGCACGAATCGTCATTCTGTGGTATACTAATCCTATGTCAAAACATTTGTATTTATTTTGAATAGATACAAATCAGGGAGGATATTCGTATGTTAATCGCTATTGTTGATGATATTGCAGAAGAGCGTATTCTGCTTCGAACACGATTAGAAAATATATTAGATCAGAAAAATGTAGAGTTTCATTGCTATGAATATGAGAATGGAGAAGCATTTCTCAAGGCTTCAAAAGAACATGACTTCACAGTTTTATTTTTGGACATTTATATGAACGGGGCAAATGGAATCGAAATCGCCCGTGAATTTAGAAATACCAACAAAGACTGTCTGTTGATTTTTACTACAACATCCCTGGATCATGCGCTGGAGGGTTTTAAAGTACGTGCCATGCATTATCTGGTAAAACCTTATACGGAAGAAGAACTGTCTTCTTTAATTGATGAAATCCTGTCCCGGATTCCGGCTTCGGAGAAAAAACTGACAGTAAAAGTAAATGGAAGTGATCTTCAGATACCATTTAAAACGATCATTCACGCAGATCATTTTTCTCATATGATCCATATTCATACAACAAAAGAAAAAGAACTTGTCATCCGACAGTCTTTTGGGACTTTTACTACTCCATTAAAAGAAGATTCCCGCTTTTTTATCTGCAACAGAGGAACGATCATCAACATGGAACATGCTGTTGATTTTGACGGAACAATGTTTCTTTTAGATGATGGAAGCAAGATCGTTGTCAGTAGAGAACTGTGCAAACCTGCACGACAACACTTTATGGATTATCTATTTCAAAAGGGGGGATTTTGATGCGGACTTTAATTTTCCAGACTTTGGAATTTACAGTTTTGATTCCTGGTATGCTGCTTGCCTATCTGCCGGTAAGATCATCTCTGAAGCAAACACCTAAGAAGCTGGCTGTCTGGATGCTTCCGCTTCTTATTATATGCTCTTGTTTTTGTGGTTTTGCATGCTATAGATTCCATTTGTCAACAAGATCTGTTCTTCTTCCTCTTTTGTTTGTTCTACTCGTTCTATATCATAGCACTTTATTAATTTCACTTTGGAAATCTGTCAGCATCTATCTTGCCGTCTGTGCAGTTTTTTCCTGCTTTAACAGTCTTTCCAGAGCTGTTTCTGCAATGTTGAATTTTGGTTCTGAACACCTTGCATTTTCCGGTTCTTCTACTTTTGGAATCCTGTATAATCTTTTCTGCATTCTTTTCGTCCTTCTCATATGGTATCCAGCCTCCCATTCAGTCAAAGAAATGGTAGAAGATGAAAATCTTGCTCAGACCTGGTATGTTTTCTGGATTCTCCCGGTTCTGGTCATCGGATTGAACCTTGCTTTGATTCCAAAATATAATACCATCCTGCACACGCAGCGTTTTCTGCGTGGATACATTGTGATTGTTTATGCTCTTCTACTCATCCTTGCATTATTTTACTCGATGTTTTTAATGATGGCTAATATCCTGAATAAAAACAAAAAACTTCAGCAGGAAAATCTTTTTCTTTCTGTACAGCAGGAACGATATGAGAATTTAAGAAGTGCGATTGAAGAAGCCAGACAGGCTCGACATGATATTCGTCATCATTTTTTACAACTTTCTGCCATGGCCAAAGACGGTGATTTAGAAAAGATCAAAGAATACCTGCAAAATGCAATGGATAAAATCCCCACCCTTGATTATCACTTCTGTGAAAATCACTCTGTCGATAACGTAATCGGATATTATTATGCGCTTGCCCAAAAAGAAGAAATTCCATTTGATGCCCGTGTTGATCTTCCAAAAGAACTTTCCGTAGATGAAATGGATCTCAGTCTTATTCTTTCCAATCTATTAGAAAATGCATTGGAAGCCAGTCGCAAAACTACCACTGCGCAGCAGCAGATATCGTTGGAAATCTATCAACATTCTGCTTCTATTCTTTTAATTCGGGTAGAAAATAATTTTGACGGAACGATCAAAGAAAAGAACCATCTGTTCCATTCCACCAAGCGAAAAGGTCTGGGAATCGGTACCCAGTCTGTCCGCAGAATGGCAGAAAAGAACGATGGTTCTTGTAATTTTACTTATGAAGATGGAGTCTTTACCGCAAAGGTTATGCTTCGCGCTGACCTTTAAAAGGCTATGCTTTCTTTCTTCCTCTTACTGCTGCCACGATCATGCAAAGAAGAATTGTCAAAACCATATCCGGAAGTGTATTTCCAAGCAGCATATCAATATTCATCAGAACACGGTATAAAATGAAGCCGGCCAGCCAGATCAACAGATTACACCAATCGAATCCGGTTTCCGATTTTTTCTTTTTCAGAATAAAGAAATCTGCAATCTGCACTGCGATCATTGGCGCAAATACAGAGCCGATCAGATACAGGAAATCTGTGATATCGTCCATCGGATAGACAATTGCTCCGATGGTACCGATCACTGTTACAACTACAGCAACGTATTTTCCTTTAAGTCCTGCAAAAATGGATTCACTTGAAATTCCTGCTGAATAAGCATCCAGGAAAGTGGTTGTAACTGTTGAAAATACAATAATCAGAAGACCTGCGATTCCAAGTCCTGCTTTTACCATGATCTGTGCGATATCACTTTCTCCTGTGAACAATGCAGCACCCATTCCGACCAGATACATAAAACAGCTTACAACTCCATAAACAACTGTACTGACTGCGGTTGCCTTCACAGGTTCTTTCGCCTCTCTTGTATAATCACTGATCAACGGAAGCCAGGACAATGGCATTGCAACCGCAAGTTCTACTGCTGCTCCAAAGGAAAATGTCTCATCGGTAATGGATGTAACTACAGTTCCATCAAAGAAAATAATCTTAAAAAGAATCAATGTAAGAATAAAAAGTGCTGCCATCGCAACTGTATTTACCTTTCCGAGATTCGTAATTCCGATTAGAATCCATACAATGATCAATGCACCTATTACCAGACACCATACCCAGTGTCCCACTGTAAAGATGCCTTCTGCTGCCAGTGCTCCATCATAGATCATAATTGCAGTCCATCCGACAAGCTGAAGCACATTCAGGATTGCGAAAAGCTGTCCTCCATGACTTCCAAAGCTGTCTTTTACTGTCTCCATGGCACTTTTTCTTGTCTTACCGCCAATCACTCCAGCCAGAAACAACATGATACATCCAATCACATGTCCTACCAGAATGGCTGCCAGCCCTCTGCCAAATCCAAGAGCTGCAAAATATGTCCCTGTAAGAATCTCAGCAATGGAGACTCCTGCTCCAAACCAGATTAATCCGTTCTCAAATAATGATGTTCTTTTTTCCATAGTTTATGCCTCTGCTTCTTTTGTATATTCATTCTGGATAGCAAATCCATGATCCATTGGACCGCTTCCCTTCCCAAGGTCAAGCATTGCTGCAAGTGCCCCAGAGATATACTCTTTCGCACGCTCCACAGACTCCTCCAATGAGAATCCTTTTGCAAGATTAGAAGCCATCGCAGAAGACAATGTACAACCTGTACCATGAGTATTCGGATTATCAATTCTTTTTCCGTTAAACCATCGATACGCTCCATCTGCATACAGCAGATCATTCGCATCATTTAAGTTATGTCCACCCTTGCAGAGTACTGCACAGTGATATTTTTCTGAAATTTCTTTCGCCGCATCGATCATCTCTTCTGCACTTGTGATCTTTCTTCCGATCAACTCCTCTGCCTCCGGAATATTCGGAGTCAGTACACTTGCAAGCGGGAATAATTCTTCCTTCAATGTATCCGCCGCATCATCACTGATCAGCTTCGCTCCGCTTGTTGCTACCATAACAGGATCTACTACAATATTCTTTGCTTCATACTGACGCAGCTTCGCTGCAATAACTTTGATCAGTTCTTTATCTGAAACCATCCCGATCTTTACGGCATCCGGATAGATATCTGTAAAGATACTGTCAAGCTCCTGTCCTAAAAATTCCGGTGTTGCATTTAATATAGAAGTAACACCTGTTGTATTCTGCGCTGTCAATGCAGTAATCGCACTCATTGCATATACACCATTTGTGATCATTGTCTTAATATCTGCCTGGATTC
>ERZ773147.514-NODE-514-length-47485-cov-14.609108_pt1 | contig 47485 bp, 61 predicted proteins | sample MGYA00580851_ERZ773147 | MGnify/ENA primary metagenome ERZ773147 (study PRJEB29015, sample SAMEA2737818) | human gut metagenome | biome: human gut; feature: human-associated habitat; material: faeces | place: China | collected 2012 ... | reverse complement strand
TCCAATACCACAAACCACAACGAGAAAAGTCCCAAAACATACCGCCGACACGAGCGATACGTTTCTCATTAGCACACCAGTAATAATCTGTAGTATATGTGCTGCTACTTCCTCCAACATCAGTAGCTAAAGCTACAAGAGGGTGTTTTGGATCATAACCTAAGCCTGTAACATAACTACCACTTGTAGAGTTATTTACATAACCTAGTTTTTGATAATCTCCAGTAAATACATCAGAAGCATAAGTATTAGGGTTGTAATTTATATAAGCTTGATAATTATTTATATTGATACCGTCAACAAATTGCCATACGTTACCGAATATATCTTCAACACCACGATAAATTACAGAACTTGTATCGTTTCCAGCTGCACTACCAGACTTCATACCTAGTTTATCGCAGCCACCACTTTTAATAGCTCCTGTGTTATTAGCATTAGTAAACCCAGCTCCTAATTTTGACTGTGCGTTATAGTCTGCATATTCTACTAAATATAACATTTGTAATATAAAGTAATGCCAGTCTAATTGTTGCCAACCAGAGCCTAAGTTTTTAGCATATTGCCTAAAATTAGCTATCGTAGTATTTACAAGTGGAGAGTAACCACTTCTACTAAATACTCCAGAACTAGATCCAGACATCGTATAACGTCCTATCATAAATTTATCACTCTTAACAAAGCCGTCTAAATTGTCCTTTGATATTAAGACATATTCGTAGCCGTCAGAGACATATCTTTTATAATAAAATTCTGGAATAATAGTTAATACTTGTCCATTACTACCAGTAAAAGAGAAATTAGCGTCTCCATAGTAAGCAACTATCTTTTTTGAAGTATTATTATAATTACAAGTAATTATATCACTCCATGGGTAGATACTATCGAAGTTATTAACAACCGCAGTAGTTCCCACTTGAGCATTAGCTACTAAACCTACAGAGTCCTTAATTCTTTCCCAAGCAGAAGAAGACGATTTTATATTTCTTCTTACACCATATACTTTACTAATATTTACTGATTTTTTATTACCGACATTTATCATACCTATCATATTAAGACGCCTCCTCTAAATCATAATTAGATAATTCATAAGTTATAGTTATAGAAATATCTTCAATAGGTTTAACACTTGTTATAATCTTATAACCACCATTATATGAACTAATATAAGCGTCATTTAGCTTTATTTGATTATCTAAGTCTAAATGTCCAGTAACTAAGGTATCGGCCGTGATACCAGTTTTAATTATATCATATTCATATCTATTTGTGGAACTATTTAACAACCAATTACCTGGTGTAAGTGTTTTAACCTCACTTTTTAAGCTATTACCAACTATCTCCATTATCTGGTTAGTTAGATGTCCTGCAGCGTCAGAGTCTAGTTGATTTTTTATTTGATTAAACCAAGTTGTAAAAGAAGCTTCGGTTGCAGTTATATACTCATTATATTTAGTATATAATTGATCGTATATTTCCTCTGTGTTTAATGTTTCTACAGTAGAAGCAACCACGCCACATACAGACTCCTCAAATCTTGTGTCTGTAATATTTGACTGTGTTATAGATGTTACACTAGCACCTACATATATCTCAGCTAATTTAATATCATAAATAGTTGAGGATCTAACTAAAGCTGGAGCCGAAGGGTTATCAGAGAAAGCCCCTTTGATTATTTGAGCTGATATTAACCTATTAGTTAAATCTAATCGAACAACAACATTATCAATTCTTTTTAATGTTCCGTCGGCCGTTTCTATTGTTTTAATTAGATCCCCAGTATTAGTATAACGGTAGCCTTCAATATTGGCGTCTCCTTCTTGTATTGTGATAGTCATATCATTATTTGCTATGACTTTTAACTCATTGTTGAAAATACCATTTGTAAAGTATTTTTTTAAGTGGCGAGCGAAGTCTTCTGCGTAGTAGACTCTGTCGTCGTTTATGTCGTTAAAAAAACTAAACTTTTCCATAATGTCCTTCCTTTCTTTTAATCTTCATTTTCGAACGTTTCTGCAATAGGTGTACCATAGACTGGTGTTACGTTGTGTTTTCCTTTTTCGATAACTTCTTCAACTTCTGTAATTCTTTGTTTTTGTGCTATTTCCCAAGTTTCTTTTTTGATATTAACAATATCTCCTAAGTCCCAGTATTTTCTATAATGTGTAGCGTGTACAGTAGCCTCGAAGTTCTCGGTAGGAACTGTTATTTTTTCTTGTCCTAAATTATCTAATATAGCGTTATATTCAGTAGTAGATAAATCTTTATTACTTTGACTTTTTGCGTCTACAAAAGCCTCTCTAATATCAAAGTCGTGTGTATCTGTTGTAACCTTCGTTACAGTTCTTAATATTCTAGCTGAGTCTTCGCCAGTTCCACCAACTAAAACATCAGTAATCATATTTTTACGACTATATGTATATTCTGCTGCGTCTAAGTTTGATTTATCTTCGCTAAATTCATATCTAGTATTAACTTTCTGTTCTTCTGTTCGGTCTTTACCGACATAATTAACATATTTATACTTTCTATTTTTTAAATCTAAGACAATTTTAGCTCCAATATTTGAAGCTCTTGATAGTTTTTCGTGATAATCATACACATTTTTATATGTACATTGAAAATCTACTTTATCGCTAGTAATATCACTGTCTGTAATTTCTAATAAAGAAAAAGCTCTCATTGTAGTTAAGAGCTTTCTAAATGCACCTATATAGCTACCACTATAATTTATACGTGTCTTTATTATTCTTCTTTTTAATAACGATAAACCAAAACTACCATATACAGTTATAGTAACTTTGTCTCCGTCGTCCTTAAACTTCCAAGACTCTATAATTCCGAACTCGTCATTTTCTGTTAAATCACTTCTAACTATGATATTATCATAATTTAAAAGTTTAAAATTGTTTTTAGTAAGGTTTAAACTAAGTTCGAACTCGCCAGCTTCAAAATATTTACGACGCCAGCGTAGAGAACTATAACTGTCTATAACACCAAGCGGCTTTAAATCACGATCATATACATTTAATGATATAGCTTCCATAATTACACCGCCTCATATTCTGGTAAAAACTCTATTGTAGTCTCTAAATTGTCCTCTCCAGAGTCTGCACCACTTCTAAATGTATTAGTTCCGCTAGGTACTTGTAAATACTTACTACCATACATTATTAGATAGTTTATGTTTTCTTCCTCGCCAGTAACGGCGTTTTTATAAATAACGTTCTTATTATCTATGTGAGTAGTGATTATTATTTGATCGCCAGCAGACATAGTTTTTTCTATCTGTATAATATCACGTGTAGTAACATTAAATAGATATGGGTTTTTAACAGTATCATTAGCTTTAAATTTGATAGTCATACCGTAATCAATTTCGGTAGTATTTTCTGTTGTTCCCATAGATGTAGTATTTTTAGTACCAAACTTGATACCTTTATTTTTTGGTATAACAAGTTTAAATTTAAAAGCTGGTGTCCAGGTAGCCATAGATAAGATAGTAGCAGCCAAAGCGGAAAATCTAGGGTTAGGACATACTAAAGATATAGAAAAGTCTCTTGTAAAACCTTTCTTTTCTGGAATAGATACTTTTTCAACAAGACAAGTTATTTTTCTCTCAATATCTCCTTCATAATAGTAAAGAGTACCTTCACTATTAAGAGGGAACATATCATATAATAATAATCTATTTTCTTGTATATTATCTGTTATAGTACCTTTAATAGTTAAATCTCTTTGACCTATACTTGTACCGTTCCAAGTAGTACCAACGCCATACGCAGAACTTACACTATTAACAGTACCAACTGTTTCGTGAAAGCCGTCGCAGATACTAAGAAGAAAAGGCGGTTTATATGTAAAAGTAATCATATCTCCTTTATGGTTTTTATATATTAAAGTTCTTTCCATTTAATCACGCCCTTCCATGTCTTAGATTATATTCTTGTAAAGCTTTACGAGTTTGTCTAGCAGTTTCTGCTGGAGATAGTGGCTCTGTTGAGTTTATAGTTAAGTTAAAGTTATTTGTTTCATTATTATTAATGATAGAGTTCTTATTTTCTCTATAATCTTTAGCTTCGTCAGCAGTTAATACTTGTTCTCCTTTATGTAGTAGTGCTGGCATATCGTCATAAGGCACATATTCCATACCTACACGAAGCTTTTTAATTAAAGGTATATTAAGACCTTTACCACCAACACCAGGCACCCAGTCTGGAATTTTTAATTTATTAAGACCTTTAATAAATGCGTTCATACCGTCAATTATGAAGTTAATAGGTAATTTAAAGATATTACCAATACCACTAATTATATTACTAAATATATTTTTAACATTTTGCCAAGCAGCTTTCCAATTACCAGTAAATACATTTTTAATAAAGTATATAATATTCATAAATATATTTTTAGCAACTTGTATTTGTGATGTTATATAACTAATAGCAGTACCAAAGACACTACCAATAATATTAGCTACATAAGTAAACTGTGCTGATAACATTGGAATAATACTTTGTATAATTACATTTAATATACTTACTAAAGGTGGAAGTATTAAGTTAAGTAATTCTGTTAAAGGTTGTAATATTAACATCAATAAATCAATAAAAGGTTGTAATAATTGAAGTATAGGAGATAGTAAAGGCAATAGTGGTTGAATTAAGTTAAGTAATAAAGGTAGGATCATTTGAACTATTTGTAATATAGGTGGTAATAACATATTTATAAGTTCTATAAAGACTGGAAGTAAAGCCTCCACTATTTGCATAATAGGAGGTAGTAAAGTGCTTAATAAACTAATAAATATAGGTAAAATTGTCTCTATCAGAGTGGCGAGCATTGGTAAAGCAGTCTCTATAATAGTCTGTACCGACGGAATAATTGTATTAAATAGTTGAGTAATAACTGGCGTTAACTGATTTATCAAGCCTTCTATTAAAGGCATATTATTCATAATTAAATTCATAATAGATACAATTAAAGGCATTAAAGCATTACCTAAAGGAAGTAGTAGCATTTGTACATTACGTTTTAACCCTTCAAACATACTTCCTATATCGTCGTATTTTACTTCTTTAATCTGGTTCATAGAGTCTACTGTACCGTCGTACATTTCTCTAATTGATCCTAATTGAGTTACAACTTCTGGTCCTAAATCTTCCCACATAGTACCAAATAAATCAACACCAACAATAGACTGTTGTACTGGATCGTCCATTGCTTTAATCGCGTCTATAGTTTGATAAAAAGCCTCTTTAGCAGTATCTCCGCCAGCAGCAAACTTTTTAGCCATTGTATCAGCATTTAAGCCAAGTTTCGTAAAACCTTCTACAGTTGTTTTAGAGCCGTCTATTGCTCTTATGGAGAACTCTTTAACGGCGTCGCCGATTTTGTCTAAGTTCCAAGCTCCAGCGTCTGCACCACTTTGAAATATATTAAACATATCTTCTGCAGATAAACCTAATTTGCCAAACTGTACAGAATATTCGTTAATATTGTCGACTAATTCTCCAGAGAAATCAAGACCAGCTTGTGCACCCTGGGCCATTAAGTTATACGCTTCGTCTGCTGATATTCCGAATTGTGTCATTAAAGCTTTTGTTGCTCTTATAGACTCATTTACTTCAACACCGAAAGCGTCTCGTAACGCGAGAGCATTTTCTGTAACCGCTTTTATTTGCGAAGGATCAAACTCGTATAATTCTTGAGAAGCTAAAGCCATAGAGTTGGCTATATCTTCGAAGCTCTCTCCATAATTATTTTTGTATATATCTTCTAAGGCTTTCTGCCACTCGCCAGACTCATTTTTTGCAATACCAGTTTGTACAATAAATGAGTTCATAGCTTGATCTACATCTTTTGATGTATTTATAGCTAAACCACCGATAGCAGTAGCAGCGGTAGTCAAAGTACCACCTAAAGCAAGAGCACCTTTACCAACTTTAGAAAAAACTCCGCCTAATTTAGAGGCGAAATTTTCTCCTTTTTTAGTAGTGCCGTCTATAGCTTTATTAGCTTTCTCATTATCTATAAAAATAGATCCATATAAACTAAATATATTAGCCAAGTTTAACACCTCCCAAACCGTAATCTTTCATAATGTCTTCTGCGCTTCGCATTTTCTTTTTTGGCTTTTGCTCTAGTTGCGGAACAAAAGATTTTTCGTGCGATAATTTCTTAACAATTTCGTTAATTAGTTTAGGTAATTCAGTTTCTTTTTTGATACCATTATCTAAACACTCGCCCAATAAAAAAGACGGCTTGTCCTCAAACCAGTCAATACCGCCATAATGCTTATATAATATTCGTAAGACCTCCGCAGTGCCGATACTTACGCTATAGATAAAAAACTCGCAACACCTGGTAATTTACTTATTTCCTTAAATAATGCGATTATATCTTCATTTTCTGCTTTTTCTAAAGCAAGTTTTAAATCTTCTTCATATTTTTTATTTTTTTCTGTTTTAATATCTTCTGTATCTTCATCAGTAAATACTGGTTTAGAAGGGTAATAACCTCTATAATTAGCTACAAAAGTATAAACTTCTTTTTCACATTTATAAATTCTAGTAATAATCAAAGTTATAAGAGCAGCTCCTAATTTTTCTCGATCTTCTTTTTCGTCTCCAGTATTAAAATCTAAATTTTGCAATTCTTCTTTAATGTCCATTTTATCTATAATTTCACTTAATAATAGTAAATATTTTGTTTTCATTTCTTTTTTTCCTTTCTTTTTTTATTCTCCCTTTTGTTATCGCTCAAATAGAAAACAAAAAGGAGAATAATATTTTAAATTTATTCTCCAACTGTTATAGGGCAAGTTTCACTATCTTTAATTTGATATAGTCTTGAACTATCGTCTATAGTATAGTGAGGTATAATTTCAAGATTATGTTCATTTTCTGCTTTAGGAGCAGCCTTATAAGTAAATGCTCCTTCGTGTAAGCCATAATTAAATGTAAGGATCTTGTAAGTCTTATCTAGCATTTGTGTAATTACATCAATAGTATCAATATATTTACTTTGTGCAATAGGTCCAAAATCTCCTTGTTTAATTACTTTGCTTTCGTCAAGTGTTGCATTAGGTAAAGCTTTTAGCAATACATCTTGACTACAACATAATGATACAACCTTGATAGTAGCGTCTTCGCCGTCGATAACTTGCATACCAGCAGTTTTACCACGCTTACCGTCAAACTCTATATCTCTTATTTCTGGTGTAATAGTCATTTCAACACCACCACGAGTAGGTCCAAGTATTAACTCGTTTTGTTTTCCTAAGTTAAATACAACGATACCTTCGTCAATTTGAATTTTTTTAGTGTCGTTTTCTGTAAATACTTTTAACATTAGTTTTCCCTCCTTTAAAATAATCTAATACTAAATGTCATTTGTTTTTTTATTAATGTATATTCTGGATCAGATATTGGTCTTTGTTCTTCAAAGTATATAACGGCTCTTTCTTCCGAGAAAATTTTACCGTCAAGAAGTTTAATAAGATCTTGTAATTTTTTTTCTAACTCGATACCAGTATTTGGCTCTGTAGTCCATATAAATATGTCGAAGTATACTAATTCGCCATAGCGTAATTTAGTTTTAATAGGATCACTTATTACACCATAAGGAAAAGACGCTTTTTTTGAAGCTTCTTCATAATACAGTGGAATTATTTTTTGTTCATTAACAAACTTTTGTAATGCAATAAAGAAATTATACATCTTCGATCTCCTCACTTTCTTTAATCTTTCCTCCAGCTGCTTCAATAGTTTTATTAAGTGCTGCTAAGTATTCAGCTTGTGCCTCTCTAATAGCGTCTATATTATTAAAGACACTATTACGTAAGATACTTTGTCCTCTAAGCCCTGGGTGGCTAACTGATTTACCATAGTTAATATTGCCGTCGCTTAGAGTATTAGCTTTTTTAATACTAATAGTATGTGATTTAACACCGAACTCAGCCCAAGCAGGGTTAGCGTGTGATACTTGTTTACCTTTCTTTTTTGCTTGCGCTTTAGAATAGTAACCAATTTGTAACTCTGGTTGTCCAGTATCACGATTTATTTTAGCCCAATAACCAACTTGTTTAGATAATCGGCCTGTACGTTTTTGAGTTTCAGCTTTAATAGCTTTACCAGCTACTTTAGCAGAAGCACGAAGGGCGGACTTTGAAAGCTTAACCATAGTGTTTTTAACTTCTTTTGATGTGTCTATAAATTCTATTTTATTGTTGCTCACGATTATTATTAAGCCCCGTTAATACAATTTCTGTTATCTCACTATTTACCTCGTAAGAACGTAGTATTTTGTATGTAACATCTTTGTACTTAACTTTTGTGTGCTTATCTTCGTCAAATTCTATGGTCCTTATTTCAAAACTTTTTTCTGGTTTAAAGCCAGCAGCTTGCGCCTGGTAAAATTCACTTCTTTTAACTGATATTTTATTAGCATATACTTTAGTTTCTTTATAAGAGTAGTGAGGACGATTTAACTCGTCCAAACTCTCAATTTCTTCTAAAAGATATAAGACATCACTCCACATTTTTTACCACCTCGTTTACATAGTCGCTCGTTAGTGATAATTCTGTTCGTAGAGTCTCATAAGAATTACGATATTTTTCATAATTTTTATTATCTAACCCAAACTCAGCTTTTAAGTAAAGAAGTATAGCCGTTTCTATTAGACTATCTTCTTTACTTTCAGCTTTTGTAGAAGTGATACCATTTCTTATTAAATCTTGTCTACAAGCTTTAATAAGAGTAGTAATTTCAGTATTTATAACTTCGTCGTTTTCAATAGTTATTCTAAGAAAACCACGTGCTTTTTTCATTAGCTCGTCGCTAATAGATTTATTATTTGCCATAATATCACTCCTTATCTTTAATTTTTAATTTTATTTTCCAGCTGCAGCTTTTACTAATTTAACAAAAGCTTCTCCGATAGCAGTTTTACCGTCGAATATAGCTTTACCAAGATACTTATAAGAGTTAGTATCAATATCAAAAGCGCTTACGATAGTAACATCTTCTGATAAGTTACCAACATATTTTTTAAAGTTACCTAGATAAGCTTCGTGTGCTGATACATCTTCTGACAACATAACTTCTTTACCATATACATAGTAAACGCCGTCTCTTTCAGTAACGATAGAGTTTTTAGCTAAATTTTGTAAAGGCATAAAGTCGTTGAATAATGTTTCATTACTCATTAAGAATTTAGCATTTTTACTATAACCAGCTTTAAGTAAAGACATTAACTTTTGTACGTTAGCCTCAGTTAATGAAGAAGCAGTGGCAACAGTAACAGAGTTTGTTTCTCCCCAAGTATTAGCTTTTTCAACACCAGTAGCTTCGTCTGTACCACTACCTTTAATAATTAAAGTACAGATTTTGTCTGCTAACATTTCAGCGATCATACTAGTTAACCAGTCTTCGAAAGCGTCGTTACTCATAGTCATTACGCTATCAGATACTTGTACTTTTTTAGTTACTTCATAACCATTTAGTGATACTGTAACTAAAGTGTCTCCGTCAGCATTAATAGAAGCGTTTTCAGTATGTTTAGCAGCGTCAGTTTTAACACCTTCAACGGCAAACTTAACATTTCCTTTTACATTTAATAATGTAATTTCATTTAATAAAGGTGCTTGATCCTTTAACTTCTTAATAATTTCGTTAGCTGTTTCTACTGGAATTACTGATCCAGCGCCACTAACTGTAAAAGCTCTTTTTTCAGCTTCAGTCATTTCAGCACCTCTTAAATGTTTTAAGTAAGCGCTACGATATTCTTTATTCATATTATCTTTTCCTTTCCTTTCTTCTGCTTCTTCAATAGCTGGTACTTTTTCTACATGGTCTGGTACTTCTTCTCCAGTTTCTAAACTACGTGCAATTTTAGCTCTTTCCTCAATAGAACTTTGTTCTTTATTTAAGCTATCTAATTCTTTGTTAATTTCTTCTAAATTAACGTCTTTTGATGTATCTTCTAAAAGTGATCTAATTTCAGCTTTTCTAGCTTCAATTTCTTTTAATCTTGTTTCGTTCATTTTATTTTCCTCCTTATCGAACTTATTAGATTTTAGATTTTGCTATACATATTTCTCTAAGTCTGGCTTGCTCCAAAGCTCTTTTTTCTTTTTCGTACTCCACCTCAAAGAAAGATCTAGCAGAAATACTTGTTGTATCATAGGCTGGTATATCAACCGCTGATACATCATATAGCTTTTTAATTCGAGTTATTGTTCTTGTATGAGTTGCTGGATCGTATTCGTCTCCGTCTTCTGCTACTACAAAAGCAAAACTCATTTTATCTATGTAGCCACCCCTTATTTCTTCTAAGGTGTTTCTACCATTATTAGTACCCCCAAGAAATGCGTCCATTTCCATACAGACATCATTTATAGCTAGTTTAAGAGTATTATTTCTTAATCTAGCAAGTACGGGGCCTCCGTGATTATAGTTGAATATTACATCAGACATATCGCAACTATCAAACGCATGGCGGTCTATTTGTTCATAGAACTTTACTCCCTCAAATTCATAAAGACAAGTAGGAGTATTAAATACTACTGGGACACCATGTACATAATCTTGTCTTTTGTCTCCGTCATCGTTTCTAAGTTCTTTTAACTTAAAATCTGAGAAGACTCTTATTTCACGCCCAGTTTTATTTACTAGGCTTTTGTTGTTCTTTTTTGTCATTTAGAACAGCCTCCTTTCCATTAGGCAAAATAAATTTAGTGTTTGGCTCTTTTTCTTTCATTTTTCTTAAAAGCTCAAAACTAATAAAATTATTAAGTTTAACAATTTTAATATCTTTCTTTTCTGTATTATTCGTCTCCATTTTCTCCACCTCCCTCGTCAATAGGATCTTCATTATTATTTTTGTTATCTTCTTTTGGTGGCGTATCATTTTTATTGGTTTGGTACGCGTCTGCTTTTTCAGCATTGATCCAGTTTAAGGACTGTATAACTTTTTCTCCTTCTTCTCCTGGAAGGGGAGCCATATTAAATATCTCCAAAATAGCATTTTTTCTTAATACACCTAAAGGAGCTAACTCTTTAACAACATTTATTTTTGTACTATTAGAAGCATATTGTAATCTATTAGCTTCAAAAGTTATTTCGTTACCAAAGTTACGCTCATTTTCAGTAAATAAGTTATTAGTAAAGCATTGAGACATTTGTATAGCTACTGGCTCAATAGCACCTTCATAAAAAGCGTTCCATTGATTTTCGTCAAACTTGTTTTGTACTATACTTTCATTAACTCCAAAATAATCATAAATAGTATTCTTCGTATAACTTAATGTTTCAGAAGAAATAGGTGTTGATTTTTCATTTATTGGTGTATAGTCCATTTTTGTATCTGTTACGATAACACCACTACCATTAGCAGATATTTTAAAGTTGTTTTCTACAAACTTATCTCTTGCTTTTGCTAAATCTTCGTCTTTAGACGATACCTTAGCCGACAAGATACCTCTAATACTGTTAATCAATTTAGCAGAGTTAGAAACACCCTGATTTATTGCTAAGACAGTATCAAGAGCTGGAAGTAAAGCATAGTTCTTACTACCGAAAATATCGTGATCAAAGAATTGACCTCTCATGTGTATAATATTTTCGTATGGAACGATCTTTATTTTTCCAGTTTTAAATAAAAACTTTAAATATAATTGTCCGTTTTTTTCCAGTAATTCTATCTTATTAGACATTAAAGGGTAAAAACCTAATAACTCGTGATTAGGAGAGTATTCTGGGTAAATAAAGGCATTGTTAGTAAGTTTTAAATTAGCAGCTATTTTATAGTAAAAGCTATAAGCTTCCATTAAATCGTTAGGACGGTAATTTAATAATCTTTCAATTTTAGATTTACCAGTTTTACCAACTCTTGTATGTTTAGCTTTTAATTTAGCAAAGTTTCTACAATATGCGTCTACCGCACTACGTACAATGTCCATATCCCAAGCGTTACCTGTATTTATCTGATAAGTAGAGTTAAAAGTATTTAACAGACTATAAATGTTAAAACCTGTTGCGTCATTAGATGTACTCGGTTTACCACCGAATATAGTTTTAAATAAGCCTCTATGTTTCATTTGATCACCCCACACTATACATAAAATCTTCATAATACTTAACGTATAAAACCCAAGCATTAAGTAAAGATACGGCTCCGTCAATTCTTCGACGTTCGTTTATTTTTACTGGTTGTATATTATTCAAACCACTTTTTTTAACCGCAGTATTAGTTAAACACCACTTTAAAATAGGGTTGTTATTATAATTAACCTTTTTATCTGCAAAAGCTGCGCCCATTTCACGCATTGGTTGACTCCAAGTATATGGTCCCTGTGCTACGGCTTCCATTTGAAAACCGTTTGACTTCATTTCGTCAACCCAGTAACCAGCTAGAGCTCTATCATAACCAACGTATATAGGATCAATTTTAAATTCTTGCTGCATTTGTACAAACCAGTCCGTTACTTGCGAATAGTCAACCCGATTTCCTTCACATACAGTAAGTAAACCTTTATCACGCCATATTTTGTATGGCGCTTCTTGTGTATTCTTTTCGTCTAATCTATCAAGCTTTACTTGCGGTAGAAAGTAGTGTTGTATAACATATACTTTCTCGTCGTTAGGCTTTCTGATAAGTAATGTAGAACAAGTTAAGTCAGTAGTAGCTGATAAATCACAACCACCGATAGCGTAAGTATTCTCAATATCTTCCATATTAAAAGTCTCTGTGTTGTTAATTTCCTCAAAGCTTAACCAAGCGTTGCTATCGTTTTCACGAATATTAAAATCTTTACACAATAAACCTGGTAATTTTTTAGGATCATTTTTAGCACGTTCAACTTCAATAGATAGATTATGATAACTTTTAATTGTTCCTAGTCCTGGGTTAGCTTTTAACCAACACGTTGGATCTGTCCACTCGTTACGATTATCTAGTTCATAAAGAATAGGTAAAAAGTGATCGTCTTTTATTTCTTCGTCTGCTACTTTACAAGCATAATCGTAAGTATCGTCATAGATACACTCTCTAACTGTTCCAGCAGTAGTTATCATAACTAATAACGGCTGGCGTCGAGCAGTCATAGACTGTTTCATAACTTCGTATAAATTTCTATCTTTGATAGCGTGTAATTCGTCTATAATAACGCCGTGGCTATTTAAACCGTCAAGCGTATTAGAGTCTGACGCTAAAGCTTCAAAGATAGAAGATGTAGCATTGAAGTAAAGATCATTTCTTCTTTTCTTCAAAACGGATCGTAATTCTGGACTTTGTTTAACCATATTACAAGCTTCGGTTAAAACCTTTTTTGCTTGTTCTTTCTTTGTTGCTACTGAGTATACTTCGGCTGCACCTTCATAGTCAGCCATTAACATATACAACGCGATAGGAGATAAAAGAGTTGTTTTACCATTTTTACGTCCTACCAAAAACATTGTTTCGTTAAATCTTCTGTACCCAGTTTCTTTATCTAAAAAACCAAATAGAGCTTGTACATAAGCTTTCTGGAACAATTCCAGTTTTAGGTCTGCGCCTAATTCTCCCTGGGACTGTTTGCAAAAAGTTTCTGTAAACTCTATAGGTCTATTAGCTATTTTTTCGTCAAAATAAAAAGGACAATTAGGATCGTCCATTTCTTTTACTAATCGAGCATAAACCTTTTTGACTCTGCGGCTAGTTATTATTTCGCCAGACTGTATTTTTTCGTTATACTCTCTGATGTAATTCATTATTTACCCTTAGGCTTAGTAACGAAATTCATTAAAGCGTTACCTTCCTTTGTTGCTGGTAAACCTTCTGGCAATAACTCACATAATTGCTTTATGATCGACGTATAATTTTTAATCATAGTGTTGTACACACTGGCTTCTGTACTGGTTTTTGTTCCGTACTGGTTTTCTCCGTTTTGGTATGTTTCTGATACACCATTTGCACTGATGTAATTTTCTAATTTAGTTAACTCAACGGACATAAAAGCAGCACTTTCGATAAGCTTTTGTACCAAATTCTTTTTATCTTTTGGTATGTTTTTGAATATTTTTTTAAGTTTTTTAAGCTCTGTCGAAAAGTCTGGAACTTCTTTTAATTCTTTAGAATTAAGATTTTCATTTTCCATTTTTCCACCACCTTTGACTACACCCCCCTCACACGACCGAAGCAGTCCGAAAAAGGACTCAAGCGCGGTTCACTGTGAAGCATATCTTTTTTAAGAAAGGGGGGAGTCTTTTATTTCTATCAGTGCAGCGTTAATCGGATTAACAAAGACTGACGCTCCTTCCTTTGTACTCAGAAAGACTGGTCCTTCGTCTAGTGCTTTAGCGAGCTCCTCTTTGGTACCACTAAAGACTATGTCATAAGTCATAATGAGATAGTTAGTATAGACGGTTAATATCATAATCAACGCTCCTTTCTATTAGATTACCTTCGTCGTCGAACATAAGACTCTTATCTGTTGGCAGCTCTGACTCATGCTCTATAGCATGGCATACTCTACACAATAGCTCTAGGTTGTCCTCTCCCAGTGTAATAGCTGGGTTATGAATATTATAAGGAGTTAAATATATTTTATGGTGTACTATTTCGCCAGGTCCATACTCGCCGTGGCAACGTTCACATATTCCGTGTTGCTTATTGTATATATAAGCTCTAGTCTTGCGCCATGCAGTAGAACGATAGAACTCTTTAGCAAAGTCTTTAGCCATAATACCACCTCAAATAAGCATTAAAAAAACACGCCTATAAAACAGACGTGTTTCTCAATTCCTAATAATTTCATTGTACCAATTATATTATATAAAAATTGCTATGTCAATTGCGGGGTTATTGCGTGGGTTATTGCATTTTGTCAATAGTTAAGTTCTTTAATAACATCATTAGGGAATAGATAAACCTTTATTTCATTGATTAAACGCTTGTTATTTCTCCATATTGTAGTAGTATCTTTTTCGAAATAATCAGCTATATCTTGCTGCGTTTTATTTTCAAAGTATTTTAATTTAATTATGTCGATATATTTATCGGACTTAAATTTCTTTAATATTCTGTCTATGCGGTTAATAATTAACTGTGTCTTTTTGATGTCAGATATTAAGCCATTTATTATATCTTCTTCGATAGTATCATAATCGCTATGACTTCCTTCTGGTATTTTAAATATGCTCTTTGATTTTCCACGTAGTCCAGTTGTTTTAATTTCCTCGATTTCTTCTTCACGGTCTTCAACTGATTTTTTCAAGTCGTTATATTTGTATAAAAGAGACTCCGTATTTTGATAAGTAGTAGCTCCTTTACGTAGTAGATTTCTCTTTGATAATTCTTCGACGATAAAACTTGTTATTTCTTTGAAGTCTATTTGTGATTTTTCTCCGTTGGCTGTTTCTGTAATTCCAGCCATAAATTAGATCCTTCCTTTCTTACTTTTTATTTTTTTCTATTGCTTCGGCAATTCTATATAAACCAGCACATACAATTAGTGCTCCTATGAGTATACTAAGCCACATTGATTATACCTCCTTCTTGTTACTTTCAATGATAAAATCTAAAAATGTATATTTTCCTTTTTCTTCGTTAACTTCTAACTGTTCTAATTCCATATATTTACAAAAGCACTCCTCAGAACAAAAGCAATTTTCTTCTTCTGTATCAAAGAAATTAACTTGTAAACAATTATCTAAACATTTGTAATATGTATCTTCAATAACGGCTCCACAATTAGAGCAATTCATTTTTTTATTTTCCATAAATATTGATGTTCCTTTCTTCAAAATATTGTTTTATTAAATCTTCGTGAGTAGTATATAAAACTTCGTTTTCGTTTTGATATTCAACTATAACACTACCACCGTAAGCGTTATATACTTCGAAAGTTCTTATTCCCTTAGTAATTAAATTAGGTCCTTTAGATTTTGCTTTAGATCTTGTTACTAAAGTTGTACCGTCCCAGAATAATTTACTTCTAATAAAAGCTCCAAAGTCTTGTCTCCATTGTTTTTGATTAAAATTAACTGTAAGTGGTGTAACTTTCCACTTGCTATTATAAGCTTTACCCATTTTGTACCTCCTTTACTTTAATACATTTAGATAATATTTCTTTAAATTTTATACGATCATTTCTATAGACTTTATGGCCACAGTGTGAACAAATCTGCACATCTGGACCATAAGCTGGAAAATATAAAGTATGACTACAATTACATTTAACTCTAATTTCAGATAACGCATTAGCATATTTCTGCATTTCTTTTAAGTTCACAACTAGCACCACCTTTTTAATTAACTATTTTTAATTATTTCTTTTAAAGACTTATTTTGTTGTCTTAATCTTTTATTGTCTTTTTTTAAACGTTTCATTTCTGCTGGTTCTCCCAGCTTTTCGATAAATAGATTATATAATTCGTCTTTTATTACTCCTTCAAGAGTAGAAACTTTATTTTCTAGTGTATTTATTTTTCTTTGCTTAGGAGAAATATAACCAACTATTTTATCTTTTAATTTAGACATTTCGACACCTTCCTTAATCAAATATACCTTTTTTATATTCAACAAAATTATTAGTTATTAGATCTTCGAAATAATTTCCTTGAACTTCCATAAATGGACTCTCTCCGTATGGTGTTATAAGTTTAATTTCTCTAGTTTTTCGGCTTATAAGTATTACTAAAAATCTATCTATTGGTTTTGTATAAAATTTATCTGGGAAAACAGCAAACGAGAAACCATATTTTACATAATCTTTTTTAAATTCTTCCCATTTTTCTTTTTTTATAAAAGCTTTCATTTAACCACCTCAACACTTAATATTTTTAAAACATAATATAGTTGACCTGGTATCGCTCCCCAAGCAGGGTTACCATAATCTTTTTTTATTACACAACCAACTTTTAGAGTAGGACTATTTTTTGAGTAACCATTTCTTAAAAGAATATAATAACCATAACCTGTACTTTCACAAAAATTTACTTTTTTATTTAAGCGACTATCATAATATGGTTTTATTTCTCGATATTCTTCTTTTTTTTCTCCACTAAGTATCATGTCAAACCATTTCTTTTTTATTGGTAATACAAGCATTTCTAGCACCTCATTTCCTATATATTGAATTTTACAAAATGACATAATTCTGTTAAATTCACTAGCCACCCTATAAAAGAGTAGTTTTACCTAGATTTTATAAGCATTTTCCCGACATCAGGAAAGTGCTATTTTTTATATCAATTTACATATTTTCATTATGTAAAATTGCTATTAGTTTTTTAAAAATACTGTAATATTGTATTTTCTACTTCTTCAATACTATTTAAGTTATCTATTGTTTTTAAATCTACATACTCAAATAAATGTACTTCTTCAATTTCTAACTTAAATTTATCGTTGTCTTTTCTATAGACTCTATAAAGTTTTTTCCTTTTTCTAAAAGCGTAGTAGTCTTTATCTCCGCTTATTAAACCAGAGTTACATTTATTTTTATAAAAGAAATCACTCATCAATAACCATAATGGATCTTTTTCTGCTTCTTTTAAATAATTGTAAACTAGTTCAAAATCACGATCAGTATAAGTCATACCGTCTTCGCCAACAATATTGTTGTGATAGTATTGTATTCTAACTTCGCCACCAGTTCCGTTAATAACTCTAAATTCTTTTAATGAGGAAAGACGTTCTTCTAAAGAATTATCATAATAACCTTTTTTGATAACTTCTGACTTTGTTACTCTAGCAGAGGACCAGTCCAACTTATCTTTAACATATGCTGCAAAATCTTGACGCCATTGTTTTTGATTAAAATTAACTACTTGCATTGGTTGAACTCCTTAATAATGTTCCATTTTCTAGATAAGATACAGTTAATTGACTACCAGCTTTAGATAATACTGTTTTTCTTAATTTGCCACTAATAATAGCTATATCTTGTAAAGAGTAGTGTTTTTCTAATTGATAAATGACATCTTCGACAGAAGGACGACCACCTTTTAATAAGTTATACATTAGCCGAGCGTCCTCGTCATAGAGAGCAGATAAGACTCTAGTAACATCTTTTTCATAACGGAATATTATCAAGGCTGCATGATCTTTATTTTCTGATACATCATAGCTTATATTTAAGGCATCTTCGTCTATATCTTGTAAATATCTATTTAAATTATTTATTTTCTGCATAATTAACCTCCTAAATAAAAGTTTTTTCGTTTGATGTTTTTGTCGTCTTCTTCCCAACATATATACCTTAATGTTACTGTTTCGCTAGAGTGATTTAACATTTCCTTTAAACCGATTAAATCTCCAGTCTGTTCGTAATACTCTCTAGCAAAATACTTACGTAAGGAGTGGCAGCCTACAACATAAGACACTTTAACTTCGTCTGATAATTCTTTAATAATCTGCCAAGCTCTTTGACGTGTAATAGGTATATTAGTACCTTTACGACTTTTAAATAAATATTCTCCTTCAACAAGCTTATTTCTATTTATATAATCTTCTAAATCTTTTCTTAATGAAGGGTGGAGTTCAAAAGCTTGCTCCTTACCAGTTTTGAACTCTCTTGTATAAATACCTCCATTTTTAAAATTATCAGTTTTCAACTGTAATAGATCTTCTATACGAAAAGCTAGATTTCTACCTAGGTGTAGTATCATATAGTTACGATCCCATAAATAAACTTGTTCTTTGTTTTCTTTTTCTTCGGCTGCGTTTTTATTTTTTTTACAAATTACGATCATACTATTTAGGTCTTGCTTTTTGAAAGGCCTAACAGTTTTACGACCGAATTTGTTTCTAAACACTCTAGGCATAACATACTCCTTATTTTTTATTTACTAAGCTTTCGGAGTTCTTTTCTAATTGAATAATAGTTTTTTCTATATCTTTTAAAGCCATATATCTACCAGCTTGTAAACTAGCTTCGTCTGTAATTTCTTTTACTTTAATAGGTACAGTTTTAAGAATATCTTGTTGTTGTTTTACATAATCTTTAGTAGACTGATTTATATATATAAGTTTTAATTCTCTTTGGTTATGTAGTTCTATACCTTTTTTATAATCTTCTATAATATCGTCTTTAGCAGTTAAAACTTGATTAAAGGCAAGATAACATAAACCAGAGCCTAATATTAAACCTAATAATAAACAAATAATACTACTCATAATATTCCCCCTCAATTTCTCCAGTTGTTGGATCTACATTGTCATAATAAAATTGTTCATACCAAGATGTAGACTCTTGACAAGTAGTAAATAGTTCATAAGTTTCCTCGTAAGCCATTTTCATACGAGCGTACTCTTGAGATAACTTGTCATATTCTGCTTGAAGTTTTATATTTTCTTCTTTTTGCTCTGTAGCAACTTCTGTAATGTCATTAGTCATTACTGTACATATAGCACCCCAGAATAGGGAAACACATAAGAACATAAATAACATAATCATTACTAAAGCTTTAAATTCATTTGTTAGCGTATAATCAATGATGTCTTTTATTGTGTTTTTGATTTTAGTTTTCATTTCTTTTTTTCCTTTCTTTTTTTATGTTCCCATTTAAACGGCTCTAATACTTCGTCAAAATAATCGTCTTCCCACATAAGATTAAACATAGGGCTTTCCACCTTATTATTGCAGTAGTCGGAAACGGTCTGATAAGAAATGTATAATTCTTTAGCGGCTTTTCTACTTGAAGGCCAGTCTCTTATAATCTCGCCGTTTTTAACTTCTACAACTCGTTTAGATTTTGATATATAGCCAGTTCGTTTACCAAGCTCTTTTAAAGATACAACTTCTAAATTTTTATAGTAATTATCAAATTCTATTTTATTTTTATGATAGACTCTATCATTAGAAGCTAATTGCTTAATAAAAGCATTAGCAACTAATCGAGCACAGTTAAAATCTTTATCTTTAATCTTTACTAAAAATAGATTATGTTTTCTAAAAGGTTTTAAATATCTATAACCATTTTTAGGGTTTTTCTTTCTAAATCGTCCATAGTTTGATACTTGATAACGAGTATCATATTCTATTGACTTCCATAATTCATTAGCACTTATCATATTCTGCTAAAATAATATCTTCAAATTTTTTGCGGCACTCAACATTAAGAGGGTGTGCTATATCTGCGTAAGATCCGTCGGGCATTTTTTGACTAGGCATAGCTAGGAATAGACGGTCGTCTCCTTTAATAATTTTTATATCTTTGATAATAAATTCTTTATCAACAACTACAGAAGCAGCTCCAACTAAACGAGAGTTTTCTTCATTTATTTTTTTTACTTTAACGCTAGTTATTTCCATTTTCTGCTACCTCCTTAGTTTGACATTGAAGCTTATAGCCTTCAAGCTCCCAAATTTTATTAACTAGCTTGTCCATACATATTTCTTCTCCAATTTTCATATCGAAGTTTGCAGGATCTACACAGCTAGAACTTTCAACAATTACAAAGTCATTAGGCAACGTAGCTTTTAAAACTGTTGTTTTATCTCCGTATTGTTCAACTTTAATTAGTGTATCTTTTAAAATGTTATCTATATCTTGTTTTGTTATAGTATTTTTCATAATAATTATTCCTCCATTTTCTAATCTATATCATTATCTTCATTTAACCAGTCATAGTCGATAAGCTCTATATCTGGATCCTTCCCCCTGGACTTTAAGTCCTCAATAAGTTGTTCTCGATAATCTTCGTGTCTTTTATTCCACTCGTCGAAAGTTTCGTTTCGGTGGTTTAATCTAAATTCCGTGGACTCCTTATTAGGACATATTTGTTTTTTCATGCAGTAGAAACATGACTCCGATTTATAATCACTTCCTAAATGACAATAAAATTCTTTTGCGCGTGCGCTTTTATCACACACACTTTTTTTTATGTTTGTATCAGTATCAGTTTCAGTATCAGTATCAGTTTCAGTATCAGTATCAGTTTCAGTATCAGTATCGGCTTTTTTCGTTTCTTGTGGGTTTTCTTCAAAACCGTTCGGTTTTTCTGGGTTTCTAGGTCGACCACCACGACGGCCATTTTCTCGATTTTTTTCACATTTTTTTATATATTTTTCTGTTTCTATATCAATGTTAGTTTTCATAAAACTAAAGGCCATATTTAGAACACGATCCTCTTTTGTATATTGAGGCAAAACACCATTTTTAACATAGTTATTTACATCTCTTATAAGCCGACCTAATTCAGCGTCTGTTAATAATTCAAAATGATTTCCATAATCGCAGTGCATTATATAACTATCTTTCATGTTTTACCTCCAATCGTCCATTTTTTGACTTTTACCCCCAAATTATGGTACAATTAGAGAGTAAATTATAAGAAAGTTTACAACTTGATTTATGAGTTCTGATCCAATTCATAAATCTTTTTTTATTTTCTTTAACATACATAATTTATTTACCTAAAGAGTATTGTCTAATATCGTAATAAGTACAAGTATAGCCATATTCCTTATCACATTGCTTAGCCAAATCTTCAAAGTCATTAACTCCTTTCTTCACTAATAAAGCAAGTATTATAAATACGCTTATTGCGCATAATATATTTAGGGTTACTTTTACCCATTTTTTAAGTCTGTATTTTTTTTTCATAATTGTTTCTCCTTTGTTTTTTTAAAATTGATTTACTAGATAAATTCATTTATTGGATCTTGTTTTAAGAGCTTTAATTGTTTTTCTGTATAAAACCATTTAGAAGTATCAACGCCGCGCTTTTCAGCTTTTCTAGCTATATCATTTACGACGTCATATATCTTGATTAAATGATTTCTTTTTTCTTCTACTGTTGGAATATTCTCTATACATATCTCAATTTCTGTTTGACCTAGTGTTAAGTTTTTTATTGTGTGATAGCTTTCGTTTTTTTCCATTTCAACACCTCATTAAATTTTATGTTAGTTAGTGTCTGATGTTTCGTTTGGTGTTTGTGGCATAAAGTAATTAGCGTCTACAGTAATGTTAAATTCTTCATTTAGATAAGTAATAATATCGTAAAATTCGTCTACAGTAATTTTTACTTTTCCATTTAACTTATCAGAAAATAAAGAATCACTAACATTTAGGTATCTTGCTACTTGATTTTGGTTGATATTATGTTCTACCAAAAGTAACTTTATCTTTTTTCCTACTTCTAGTGATTTAGGGTTTGACATTTAATTTCCTCCTTTCAAGACTTCGATATTGTCGAACTCTATATACATTGTAATTCGGTAATACCGAAATGTCAATACAAAAATGCTAATTTTTTCGATTTTTTCGAAATTATTTATTTACTATACATATTTTTTGTGATAAAATTTTAATGAAATGGAGGTAACTAATATGGCTTTATGTGATAATATAAGGAACTCAAGAAAAAATAAAAATATGACACAAAAAGAGCTTGCCGAGCAATTAGGCGTATCTCATAACACTATTAGCGACTGGGAAAGTGGAAATCACAAACCAGACGCAGATAGCATAATGCTTTTATGTAAAGTATTAGGAGTAGACGCTAACTATATGCTTGACTGGGAAGAAAAAAAAGCTACCAAAAATATCAAAAGTAAATTGAAAGACGCTTTAAAAGAAAATAATCTTTTTGACGGCGAAGATTTATCAGAAGAAAATTTTGATAAGCTTATGAAATTTATAGAAAAAAACAAAGAATTTATAATTGATAAAGAGGACAAATAAAAAGAGTATATCTTATTTGATATACTCAAGTAGTTTAATAAATAAACTGATGTTAATATGATCTTTAAGTAGTTTTTCATATAACACATCATATTTAGTTTTCATACTAACCCCCTCCTTAGGGGTATATTATAAATTTTAATACACCATTTTACCATTTTTTACCGTTAATTGCGGTTAATGTTGCTCGAAATGTACGTTTTCTTGCTCGAATGGTAAAAAAGCATAAAAAAAGACGCCTCATGCGCGAACATGAAGCGTTGAAATGAAAAACCACAAAAGCTATCACACTTAAAACAAAAATAGAAGAAACAACCAACTATAATTGTATAGGTTTTTCTATACGATTATAGCATAAAATTATAAAGAAAGAAAGTGCTATAATGAATTTAGATACATTTTTACAAATAATGAACGTATCTAGGGACCTTACTGTCGACGAGATACTAGATATGTTTATAATATATTTAAGAAAATCACGTAAAGATATGGACTATTATAAAGACGAGTCTATAGAAAAAACTTTACAAAGACACGAAAAAGAATTACAAGACTTTATTGTAAGTATTTTCGGTAAACCAATACCAGAACATAATATTTATAGAGAGGTAGCGTCTGGAGATACTATCGAAGATCGTCCAGTAATTCAAGAAGTATTATCTTTAATAGAAGAAGATCGTGTAAAAGGTGTTGTATGTATTGAAATAGAACGTCTAGCTCGTGGTAATACTATGGACCAGGGAATAATAGCCCAAGCTTTTCAATATTCCAATACAAAGATAATAACTCCTATGAAAATATATAATTTAGATAACGAGGACGATTTATCTTATTTTGAAGACGGTTTATATCAAGCTAGAAAATATTTAAAATATACTAAACGTATATTAGCTCGTGGTAGATTAAGAAGTGTTAAAGACGGTAAATACGTTGGTTCTGTATTGCCATACGGTTATAATAAACAGAAAATACCTAACGAGAAAGGTTATGTTTTAGTAGAAAATGAGTCAGAGTCTAAAGTAGTAAAATTATTAGCTGATTTATTCTTAAATGGACTAAATACTACATACACTGTTAAAGAAAACGAAATTATATCAGATATAGCTAAATTGTTTGGAGCACATAAGAAAGATATAATCACTTGTAATTTAGATTTAAAAGTAGATCAAGAAATAAAATTAACTGTTAATAGTAAATCATTACCATATAAAATAAAAGAAAATGATACATTAGAAAGTATAGCAGCTAACTATAATATAGATATAAACAATGTACATATACCTCATAACTTTTTTAAACCAGGAGAAAATATTAAGATTATATTAAATGATATGAGAGCTACTAATATAGCACACTATCTTAATTATCTTAAAATAAAACCTAGAAAGTCTAAAGAGTGGACCGCTAATATGGTTAGAAATATATTACAGGGTTACACTATATACGGCTATTTGACGTGGGACAGACGTAAAACTACTAAGACATTAGTAAATGGACATATTGTTAAGAAAAACCCTAATAATGACGATTTTACGCTTGTTAGAGGTAAACACGAAGCAATACTCGGCGAAGATATAAAACATCAGATAGAAGCTAAATTTTTATCTAACAGACTTAAAACTGTGCCAGATAATAAAGAAATGAAAAACCCTTTATTAGGTTTAGTTGTATGTGGCTATTGTGGTAATAATATGACTAGACGTCCGTATTATTTAAGAAAAGACGCTAAACCTACCGCTAAACGTATTTACGATATAGATAAGCCTAAATTACGATTATTATTAAGGGAACATAAAGGAAATTATAGTCTTAATGACATAGCTAGGGCTCTGCACGTTTCTAAAAACTCTGTGGATCATTGGTTTAGTTCTAACGACGAGAAATTTTGTATACCACACGCTGATAAATGGGAGGATCTAAAAAAACTATTGAATATAGAAACAAACGAGTTTGATAAAGCTATAACTACAATAGAAGAAAGCATAACTCCACCACATACAGATACTTTAATGTGTAGTAGACCTAGATGTAAGTGTGTATCAAGTGAATTAGAACTTGTAGAAAATAAAATATTAAAATCTCTTAAAATAATAATGAGTGAATATAAAAACTATGTTAATAATTATGAAGAAGCAGTAAAAAAAGAAATATGTACTAATAAGGAAATGATAGAAGCAATAGATCACGAAATAGATAAAATAAAAAGCCAAATAGAAAAGGCTTGCGAATTAGTAGAGACTGGAGCATATACTCAAGATTTATTTATTAAAAGAACTAATACTTTAAATGAACAATTAGAAATATTATTAAATCAAAAAACAGAACTATCTAAGTCAAAAGATAGAACTAAAGATTTATATAGTAAAAAGAAAGCTATACCAATTTTAGAAGATGTTATAAGTAAATATTCAAAAGACATGACCGCAGAAGAAAAAAACGCTTTATTATCAACTATAATAAAACAAGTAATTTATAAGAAAGAAAAAGGCGGTCGATACTTAAAAGAAAATTTTTCTCTCAAGATTATATTGTTGTCTTTTTAACTGATAACATACTTGTAAAAATGAACTTGGACACGTAGAAATGATATCTACAATGGCATTTCAATTAATGGAAGGTGCGACTATCGAAGAATTGGATAAAGCAGGGCTTGGAGGACATTTTACTCAATTTAACCATGCATTATTTCCAGCAGATCCAAATGGAATACCATTTACAAGTGCTTACATAGCAACGACTGGAGATTATATTGCTGACTTAGAGTCAGATATGGCATCTGAACAAAGAGCTAGAGCTACATACGAACATTTAATGGATTTAACTAATGATCCAGATGTATTAGGTCCTTTATCTTTCTTACGTCAAAGAGAAATAATTCATTATCAAAGATTTAAAGAACTAAGAAATTACTACTTAGAAAACAAAATTTAAATGCTTGGTATTCCAAGTATTTTTTTTATTTTTTTTACTCATAATATATACGGGTGATAATATGAAATATGTATTTATAATAATGTTTTTATTAACAATGACTGGATGTTCTAATAAAAAGCTTGAATTAGATAATATAAATTTAATTAAATATAATGATACTGTATTTATAAATGAAGATTACAATATAATCAAGAATGATTTATTAAAACTAAATTTCAAATGTCATAAAAATAAATCAGTTGAAGGAAAAAACTTACAAATCATAACTAATAATAACTTATATAATATATATATTTCTAATAATTATTATATGGAATTTTTTGATAATAATATGTACTGTTCTACTAATAGCAAAAAAGTAGAAGACATACTAAATAATCTAAAAGATTTAGAAAAAAAATATAATAATAAATTTTATAGTATTACAAATATACAAAATTATAATGTAAATGAAAATGATGAAATAATTAAAATTGATAAATCTGATAATTATTTAATAATAAATATAAATGATGAAATTTATAATTTTACAATAAATGAAATTGAAACAGATAATAACAAATATAGCGAAATTAATTTAATATACTTTAATGAAAAAATTGATAAAAGAAATATTGTTATTAGAAACAATAATTTTTCAAATATTAAAATAACTTTTTCAAACAAATATAATTATGTTGTTGAAATAATTCCTTATTATGAAAACGAAGTACTTAAGTTTAAAGAAAAAATTTATCAAAAAAAATAGGATAAAAATCCTATTTAGACATTTTTTCTGCTTTTCTTTTATCTCTGCATTCTTTACATCTTGCTGGTTCATTAGTAAAACCTTTTTCTTTATAAAATTCTTGTTCACCAACAGTAAAAATAAATTCTTTTCCACAATCTTTGCAAACTTTAGTTTTATCTTGCATATTTTTCTCCTCCTTTACACATCATTGATTTAATAGTTATAAAGGAGTTCTTATATAGAATACACTTAATAATTTTTAAACCAAATTAACTATATCATACAATTAAATAATATGCAAATGTTTAAGAAGAATTAACATTTTTTTTGTTTAAAAACATATTGTTTAATGAGGTGTATATTGTGAAAAAAGTATTAATTCTTTTTGGTGGGGACTCTAATGAACATTACGTTTCTTGTAAATCAGCTAGAACTATATTAGAAAACATTGATAAAAATAAATATGAAGTTACTAGTGTGGGTATAAAAGAAGATTGGTATGTTTTTAATGACAATTATGATTTTTTAACTAATGGAAATTGGCTAGATTCAAATATAAAAAAAATTACAAATATTATAGAGTTTATTAAAGGTTTTGATGTTGTTTTTCCTATAATTCATGGTAATACATGTGAAGATGGAAAAATACAAAGTATGCTGGAATTGTTTAAAATAAAATATGTTGGATGTAATCCTTGTACCAACTTACTTTGTTATGATAAAGAATTAACTAAGATAATTCTTAATAATTATAATATTCCCCAAGTAGATTATGTTTGTATATCTAAAGATTATAATATGAAAGAAATAATTAAAAAAATTGAATTTCCAATGATAATTAAACCATGTAAAAGTGGTTCATCTATAGGAATTAATAAAGCAACTAATAAAAAGGAACTTAAAATTTTTATTAATGAAGCTTTAAAATATGATAATAAAATTATTGTTGAAAAGTTTATTAACGCAAAAGAATTAGAATGCGCAATTAGAGGAACAGATAAATTGGTTATATCAGATATTGGGGAAATTAAAACAAATAGTGATTTTTATGATTATGAAGCTAAATATAATGATTCTAGTTCTAAAACTATAATACCCGCAGATATTCCACACAACGTTAAAATACAAATTCAAACATTAGCTAAAAAGGTATTTAATTTTTTAAGATGTCGTGGTATGGCCAGAATTGACTTTTTCTATAATGATAAAATTTATTTAAATGAAATCAATACAATACCAGGATTCACAGATATAAGTATGTACCCTATGCTACTTACAAATAAAAATTTTTCATGTAAAGATCTTATTACATATCTTATTGAATCTGCTTTCAATTAACAATATTTTACATATTGTTTTTTTATTAAATTACAAAAAAAAGAAATTATTTTCTTGCATCTAATTTCTTTCTTTGTTCTGTATTTAAAACTTTTTTTCTTAATCTTATATTATTAGGTGTAACTTCTACTAATTCATCTGAATTAATATAATCAAGTGCATATTCCAATGTTATAGGTCTAGGTCTTTTTAATACTACAGTATGATCTTTTCCTGCACTTCTTGTATTAGTTAAATTTTTACCTTTTACAACATTTACAGCTAAGTCATTATCTCTAGTATGTTCACCAACAATCATACCTTCATAAACATCTACACCAGGTTCAATAAACATTATTCCTCTATCTTCAAGTTGACCTAATGAATATGCAGTTGATTTTCCGTTTTCCATTGAAACTAAAACGCCTAATTTTCTTTCACCAACATCTACATTTTGATATGGTCTAAATTCTTTAAATGAATGATTTATTATTCCATAACCTTTAGTTAAAGTCATAAAGTCTGTTGTAAATCCTAGTAATCCTCTTGATGGAATTGTATAAATTAATCTTACTTGATTACCAACATTAGTCATATTTTCCATAGTGGCACTTCTCATACCAAGTTGTTCTATAATATTACCTACGCAGTCTTCTGGAACGTCTAATTGTAGATCTTCGTATGGTTCCATTTTTACTCCATCTACTTCTTTTATTATTATTGCTGGTTTTGAAACTTGAAGTTCAAAGCCTTCACGTCTCATGTTTTCAATTAGTATTCCAAGATGTAATTCACCACGTCCAGAAACTATAAATGACTCTGAATCACCTGGAACTACTTTTAAACTTACATCTTTTTCTGTTTCTTTAAATAATCTTTCTTCAATTTTTCTTGCTGTTAATAATTTACCATCTCTACCACAAAATGGACTAGTATTTACACCAAATGTCATTTGTAATGTTGGTTCATCTATTCTCAAGATTGGAAGAGCTTCTTCTTTACCAACTTCACATACAGTTTCACCAACTGAAATATCAGGCAACCCTGAAATTGCTATTATATCTCCGGCTTCTGCTTCTTCTATTTCAACTTTATTTAAACCAAAGAAGCCAAATAGTTTAGCAATTCTGAATTGTTTAATAGAACCATCTAATCTTATACAAGAAACCATTTGATTTACTTTAATTTTGCCTCTTTTAACAAGACCAATTCCAATTCTACCCACATAATCGTTATAATCTAATAAAGCAGGTTGGAATTGTAATGATCCATTTAAATCTACTTTAGGGTTTGGAATAGTATTTATAACTGCGTCTAAAACATAATCCATGGTTGGTTCTTGAGTTTCTATTTCTGGAGACATACTTGATGTACCATTAAGTGCTGAAGCATATATAACAGGGAAATCTAATTGATCTATATCTGCACCAAGCTCAATAAATAAATCTATTACTTCATCCACAACTTGTTTTGGTCTTGCAGTAGGTTTATCTATTTTATTAACTACAACAATTGGAGTTACACCTGCTGCCAATGCTTTTTTTAATACGAATTTAGTTTGTGGCATAGGACCTTCATATGCATCTACTACTAGAAGAACACCATCAACCATATTCATAATTCTTTCTACTTCTCCACCAAAGTCAGCATGTCCTGGTGTATCAAGTATGTTAATTCTATAGTCTTTATAATCGATAGCTGTTGTTTTAGCTAATATTGTTATTCCTCTTTCTCTTTCAATTGCATTTGAATCCATAGATAGTTCACTAATATCTTCATTTGCTCTAAAAGTATGTGACATTTCTAACAATTTATCTACTAATTTTGTTTTACCATGATCAACATGGGCTATAATTGCTATATTTTTTATTTTTTTCATAAATACACTTCTCTTTCAACTGATACATTATATCATAATTAATAAAAAAACTGAACTTTTTTTATTAACGTTTTTTGTTTTTTTATTAACGTTTTTTGTTTATTTTTTTTATATGTTAATTCATTTATTTTCTCATCTATTATTTTTGATATATTTATATATTCTTCATCCATTTTGATATTTTCTTGAAACTTTTTAAACTTTATTAACAAAGATAACAAATCATTGGGTTCTAAGTAGCAAAGTTCATTTCTAAAGCAAATATTTCTTTTATAAATATTAGTTAAAACCACATAGCCTCCGATTTCTGTTTTTGATTTTTCACCTATATAATATCTATCTTCATGTTTTTTAACTCCGCATTTGCCACTAGTAATGGTTAGGAAATATGTGTTTTCTTTATCTTCCGCAATAATGATTGCTGGTCTTTTCTTTGCATGATCAAACGTAAATTTTCTAGTTAATTTATTATTTAAATATGCTGTTTTAAAAACAACATTTTCTAACATTACTATGCTTCCAATATCATAATCCATTTATATCACTCCATTAATAATTTATTTTAAATAAAATTCCATTCTTCAAAAATTAAGTTATATATTATCATTTTTTCACTACAAGGTCAAGTTAATCTTACGTTTTTCAAACTAACTAAATATCTATATTTAACTAATTCATGTTATAATTATAGTGGTGAAGTAAATTGAAAAAATTATTAATTATAATACTATTAATTATAATTCCTTTTAATGTCTATGCATATGAAAAAAAGGCGGTAACATTAAATAAATGCGTAGATGGCGACACTGCTTGGTTCAACTTAAATGAGGAAAAAATTAAAGCAAGATTTCTAGCTATTGATACACCTGAGTCAACAAATAAAATTGAATTTTTTGGAAAAGAGGCTAGCGAGTATACTTGTAATAAACTTAAAAAAGCTAATAAAATCGAAATAGAATATGATGAAAATTCAAACAAGTATGACAAATATAATAGAAACTTAGTTTGGGTTTGGATAGATAATGAATTATTACAAAATCTAATTATAGAAAATGGATATGGTAAAGTAGCATATTTATATGGAGATTATAAATATACTGATTTATTAAAAAAAAGTGAAAAAAACGCACAAGAAAAAAATATAGGGATATGGAATAAAGAAAATAATGAAATTCAAAAGTCTTCCAATGATAATGAATACGGATACAAGTTTTACCTGATTTGTATAATAATTTTAATTATATGTTACATATGCTCAAAAAGTTTTAGAAAAAATATTAATAAAAGAGTAAAAAAAAGAATAAAGGGATAATATTATAAATTAATCCCTTTATTTTATATTAAAATAATATTTCAAAATATATTCCATCGTTATTTTTATATCAGGAAAAACGCTAATATTTTCTAAATCATTTAAAGAAAACCATCCTGCTTCTGTACTTTCTTCACTAATTACAGGATCACAATTATATGGGTTAAGTGGAACTGCTGGATAAATAATATCTATATGAACTTCCCCCATTTTATTTAAATTCTTTTGAATTCCAAGTGGGCGTATACAATCATTTTCTCTTGGAAATCTAACACCTAAAAGTTTAATTTTAATTTTCGTTTCTTCATATACTTCTCTAACTGCCGTTTCTTCTGGTAATTCGTCTGGTTCTATATGACCGCCTGGTTGAACCCATTTATCAAATTTTTTGTGTTTAACTAATAGTATTTTTTTATCAAGTGGATTTATGATAAATGCAGAAGCGCAAAATTGTCTCATAGTATCACCAAATATATTTTAACACATTTTATCATTCAAGAATATCTTTTGTTTGTTCATTTACATTTTTTTCGTAAACTGTTAATTTTTCATTTATATCTAATGTTGCAAGTAAAATATTTGATGTATTTTTATAACCTTTAATTTTAAGTTCTTTTTGTAACCATTCTTTATTCTTATTAAAATTATTTAAATTTTTAATCATAATTTTAGTATCTATTATTACATTTGCGCATAATCCTTGTTTCTGCACCGGTAAATTCATATCTTGTATAGTAACATTTTGATTTTCTTTCTTTGGCATTATACTAACAATTCCATTAACTTCTAATATTGCATAATCAATTTGACTTAAGTAAAAATATCCGTTCATTCTACATTGTTCTAATAAATCGTTTATATCAAATTTTACTTTTTTTAAGTTTTTTTCTACTATTTTTCCTTTATCAATTAATATAGTTGGTATACCCATAAAAAATCTTCTAAGTGTTATACTTTTCATTGTCAAAACAGAAACTAAATATGCAATTAAACCAAATATTAACATTGCAAGTATGCCATTTTCAAATTGTGTATCAAGTGATGTTGTGATTTCAGCTGCAAAATTTCCTATTGAAATACCAATTACATAATCAAATACTGAAAGTTGTGATACTTGCTTTTTACCTAATAATTTTGTTATTACAAAAAGAACTATTAATGATATTATCGATCTGATTGCTACATCATCTAATTGTTTTATGTCCATGTTATCACCAATATTATTATTCATTTTTAGGGCTTTTTTATACTAAAACTTAAAAAAAATCTTTATTTTTCTATTAAATAAAGATTATTTAAAAGTACACCTGTTCCCTCTGCTACACATGTAAGTGGACTTTCTGCAATGTATACTGGAACATCTAATTCTTTTTGTAATAATTCATCTAATCCATTTATTAAGGCTCCTCCACCAGTTAATACAATTCCTTTATTAATTATATCTGCAGATAATTCTGGGGGAGTTTCTTCAAGAACTTTTTTAGTAGTTTCTACTATAATATTTACGCTTTCTTTTAAAGCTTCTTCTATTTCTGGAGCTGTTATGGTTATAGTGCTTGGAAGTCCTGTTGTTAAATTTCTACCTCTAACTTCCATTTTGTTGTTTTTATCACCTTTGTAAACTGTACCTATAGTTAATTTAATATCTTCTGCTGTCCTATCACCTATTAAAAGCTTATATTTTTCTTTAATATATTTAATTATGTCACTATCAAATGTGTTACCTGCTATTTTAATTGATGAACTAGTAACTATTCCACCTAGTGATAAAACAGCAATATCAGTAGTTCCACCACCTATATCTATTACCATACTACCACTTGGAGCTGATATATTTAGGCCGGCTCCTGTAGCTGCTACTTTAGGTTCTTCCTCAATATATACTCTTTTTGCACCTGTTCTTTCAGCAGCCTCTTTTATCGCATTTTTTTCTACTTGAGTTATATTTGATGGACAACAAATTAATATTCTAGGTTTTGTAAATAATGTTTTACCATTTACTTTTTTTAAAAAATAATCAAGCATAACTTCTGTGATTTCAAAATCTGCTATTACGCCATCTTTCATTGGTCTTATGGCTTGTACACTTCCTGGTGTTCTTCCAAGCATTTCTCTAGCTTCTACTCCTACTGCTAAAGGTTTTTTTGTTTCTGAATCTATTGCAACAACACTTGGTTCATTTAATACTATACCTTGTCCTTTTACGAAAATTAATACATTTGCTGTACCTAAATCTATTCCTATATCTTTTGTGAACATTATTTCCTCCTTTACTGTAATATGTTTAAGTATTTTTTTCTGGTTGATTCTCCACCTCTAATATGTCGTATATCTATATGATATTTTAAAATGTCTTCTACATTTTTGTATTTTTCTTTGTCTATTTTTAATAGTCTTTCATGTAAATCTTTATGTACTGTACTTTTTGATACTTTAAATAAACTGGCTATTTCTCTAACAGTCTTTCCTGTTTGTATAATATAGTTTGCTTCTTCTAATACTCTTTTATTAATATAATTCACTATAACACCTCTTTAGTAAATTATATTTTTAACTGATATTTTTATTCAAAAAAGAGCTTATGCCCTTCTATATTTCATTTGTTTTTTTACCAATGTAATTTAGTGGATTTACAGTTTTGTTATTTATGCTTATTTCAAAATATAAATGATTCCCAGAATCTTTATCTATATTTGAATTGCCACTTTTACCAATAACTTGACCTTGTGTTACTTGGTCGTTTTCTTTTACTGATACTTCACCTAAACTTTGATATATACTAACTATATTGTTTTCATGTTTAATTTCTATTACATTTCCTAAAATTTCATCTTGATGTACAGATGTTACTGTGCCACTTAGAATTGCTACTACATCAAATGTATCTTTTCCTTTGTAAGTTATTCCTGTGCTTGGTATATATGTTCCTTCATAATATATTATTGAATTTTTTTGTTCGTTTTCATCGCTAGCATAATCATAATATTTTTTTGTTATTGAAACACTTTCATCAATATAAGGATTAGCTATTTGTTCTATATTATTATTTGTTGTTGTATCGCTAACAACTGGAACTGTGTCTTCAAATATAGTTTTATTTACATATTCTGTAGTGTCTGGTTTTTTGTATAAAGACTTTTGTATTAAAAATATACTTGAAATTATTAATATAAATCCTATTGCATAAATAGTATATACCACTGGTTTTTTTAATCTTCTATATGTCATATTATCACCTCATTTAAGAGTTTTGACAATATTTAATATTTTATACAATTTTTTAAATTTTTTTTATTTTAGTTCCTTGGTAATAATGATATAAAATTTGATCATATGTATATCCTGCTCTTGACATTCCTTCTGCTCCATACTGACTCATTCCAACTCCATGACCATATCCTCTAGCAACCACTTTTATTGAATTATTATTTTGGGTTATAGTATAATAATTTGATTTTAGTCCCAATTTATTACATAACTCCCAGCCTGTAAATGTTTTATCATTTATTTTAATTTTTTTTATTCTACCTGTATTTGTTTTTGAAATTATTTCTACTGTTACCTTATCTTTATATTCTAATCCTAATAAATCATAAAATTTTTTTAAAGTGAAATAATATTCTTTATCATAAAGTGGAGATACAGAATCCCATGTAGAACTAACACTTCTTAAATAAGGAATTTCATTTGGAAATATATCTTCACTATTTTCGGTTACTCCAATACTTGTAGAAAAAAACAAGGCATCTATTATTTTTCCATTATATACTAAATATTCAGAATTTGTTTCTATCACTGCTTGTTTTACTTTATTTGAAAGTTCAGTATATCTATTTCCCCAATTTTGTTTTTGTTGGGTTTCATCTAAATATACCTGATTTTGTACTGTATCTATTACATCATATTCATTTTTTTTATTTGTTGAAAGTCGTTTCATTACATAAGTACGAGCAGCTACTGCTTGAGCTTTTAATGCTTCTAATGAAAACTCTGCTGGCATTTCACCTGCAAGCACACCTGATACATATTCTTCTAATGGAATTTCATCTATTTTTCCAGTTGCGTTTCTTTTTACTCTTACTTTCATATTAGCGGTATAATTAAATTTTATTTCATCATCATATATAAATAATGAAATAACTATGTATGGTATTATTATTATTAACAGAATTACATATATTATTTTTTTCATATTCATCACTATTGTTTATTATAGTTTTAAATAATAGAGTTTTTTGTCAAAAAAAATCACATTTCTGTGATTTATAATATTTTTGTATTAACAAAGAAGTCATAAAAGAAATTTGTTGTAGTATATGATAAGAAAATTGCTATTAAAAAATATAAAATTCTTGATTGATAATATCTATTTTTTTTAAATATACCATTAATATTTATACTATCTAATGCCCAAATAGATATTAAAAGTGAAAAAAGATAAAATATTCCTTTTATCATTTTTCCTCATAATTTGTTATCATATTAATTCTTCTTAAATGTCTTTCTTCATTTGTGAATTTTGTTTCTAAAAAAGTATCTATTATTTCTTTTAATTCATCAAATTGTTTTTCATAGCTAATGGAAATTACATTACAATTATTATCAATTTTGCAAAGTCTTGCTTCTTCAACATTGTCTACTTTTCCACATCTTATACCTTTTACCTTATTGCAGGCTATGCTCATACCTATACCTGTTCTACAAATTAATATTCCTAGATCTATATCTTTATTTATAATTGCTTCGCCTACTGAAAAAGCATATATAGGATAATCAGTAGATTCTTCTGTTTGACTTCCTAAATCTTTTACTGTATATTTTTTTGATTCTAAATATTCTTTTAATTTTAATTTTAATTTATACCCTCTATGATCGTTTCCTATTCCTATTACCATATTTTCTCCTATCTAAATAATGTCCACGGATTTACTCTTGTTCCTCTATATGCCGTGCCACCATACCACACAGCAAAGTGTAAATGTGGCCCTGTTGCCGCACCAGTCATACCAACATAACCTATTACTTGACCTCTTTCAACAGTCTGTCCAACTTTTAAACCTTTAGCATAAGCACTCATATGATTGTATTGTGTATAATATCCATTGTTATGATTAATTACAACATATATTCCTGCTGATGCAGTTCTGCCCATTGTTTGAATAACACCATTGTTTGAAGCTGATATTTTAGAACCATATGGAGCGGCTATATCAAGTGCACCATGTAATTCACGACTACTATTGAACGGATTTATTCTATATGAATAATCAGATGTTATTTTATAACTATCTACTGGCCATAACCAGTTATTTAAATTACCTGATGATGACACAATTTTTGTTCCCTTTACGATAACCTTATCTGTTGCTGGTTTTATTACATCCTTTGAAATTTGTTGAACATATACAATTGTTCCATTTACAACTTTTTCATTTTGCTTCTGTCTTATAATACCATTTTTACCTGATTGCTGAACATACTCTGAACCTGCAGTCATTGTTGTATCTACCTTTTCAATTGTTTTATATATTTCCTCTAGATCTTCCGTAGTTTCCTGTGAAACAGTTACATTAATTTGCGGATCTGTTATTCCTATTATAACTTCATCACCAATAGAAAGTATACTTGATTTACTTTTGTACTTTGAATTTGACATCAAAAATTCTTCAGTACTAATTTTATATTCATAAGCTATATCCTCTATAGTATCACCTGACTTTACAATGTGGGATTTTTGTTTATTGTTTTCACCAAATAGTAAATACTTACTTAATTCTGTGCTATCAGTATATATCTTTTCTGTTGAAGGAATATTCATTTCTTTAATTGTTATGTTATTATCAATATATATATCCGTTATATATTGACCTGTTTCCTTTATTTGTTCTTGAGTATTATTTTTATACGCTTCATATTTTTCAGTACCAACATAGGATTTGATAACGCTTTCTACCGCATCCTGAAATATTTTTTTATCTAATACATATATCTTTTTTAATGAGTTTTCTTTTTTTATGCTAATTTGATATCCCTTTATTGTAAAATCACTTTTTTTCTTTATAATACCATATATTTCATCAATTTGATTTAAGTCAGTGTCATAACCAATTCCTTTTTTTATTTCTAAACCATTAGGAATATAAACATCAGCCACTGAATATAATTGTTTTATTTCTTGTTGCTCTTTATTTATATAATTTTCTAATGCTTCTTTTGATTTGATTTTTCCTAATAGTTCGCCATTTAAATACACATTATAATATGCACTTGGTTCTAGTGTTTTATCATATGACAAACTCATAATTGCCACTGAACATAAAACTATAATAATTAGTAATATTAATGAAAATTTTTTCATATACTCACCTATCTGACTTCCATTATAACAAAAAAACTACTTCAAATCAATGACGTAATTTTTTTATGATAGCTTTAACACTATTTATACCAAATATATCACCAAATAGATTAATCTTTAATGCTGTTGCAATATATATAACACACCCAGCTATTGAATAAATAGTTATGTAAATTATAGAACCTACACGGCTAATAGATGTCATTTTTATAAACAAAGATAAAAAGGCCAAAAATCCTAACATCAAAATCAAGCAAAGCATTATTTTCAATAATGTCTTTAGTATAAATCTAAACTTAAAGTTATATTTTTTCTTTAATAACAATAATGTTATAATGAATGTCAATCCTTCAACTAATGCATTAACTACTATTGAGCCATAATATGCATCAATCCCAATATATTTTAATAAATACATACTAGGGATATTCAAAATTACTTTAAACACAAAACTGCCTATTAACATTATCAAGGAAGTTTTGGTTTCGTTTAAAGTTTGTGAAATATTAATAATTGTAGTATATAATCCAAAAAAAATAACTTGTAATATAAACACTCTAAAAACATTTATACTTATTTGATTATATCCATAGAAAATTATCCAAACTGGTTTTGCCAAAAAACTTATACCAACAGACATAGGTATTGTAAAAAAAAGCATTATGTTTAATGATTGGTTAATTTTTTGATTAACATCTTTGAAATTCTTTTTTGCAAGGGATGCAGATAAATTAGGAACTAAACTAATTGTAATTCCCATAGAAATTGAAATTATAATCATATTTAATTTAGTTCCCCAAGTTGCTATTACTCCAAATACCGTTTCTGCAGTTTCCATACTATAACCTAATTTTACTAACGTTTTTACTACAGTAACAGAATCAACCATTCCGTACAATGATTTTATTAAATCAATTAAAACAAATGGTAAAGCATAATAAATTATTTTTTTCAAGATATCTTTTTTACTATAACTGTCTGTTACTTGTACTATATTTAAGTTTTTCTTATTATTTTTTACTTTTATTCTTAAATATATATATGAACTCAAAGCTGCAATTGAGGCCGCAAAAATTGCTACATATACTGCGCAATTAATAGGTAATTTCAAAACTTTAACAGTAATAAAACTTCCAACTATAATAATTATCACTCTAACAAATTGCTCAAGTACACTAGATATACTTGTTGTAGTTATCATTCCATGTCCCTCTAAATATCCTCTTATTACACTTTGTTGAGGAACAACTAGTAATGCAATGGAAACCACTCTTATTGCTGTTGCTACTTCATTAAGAGTGTTTCCACCTTCTATGTTTCCAATGAACATATATGCAATACTCTTAGCAAAGACAAACATGATGATAAATGATAAAATTCCTATAGACACCATGATTTTTAAAGCTATTTTATATACGACTTCTTTATTTATGTATTCTTTCAAGGCATTGTATTCACTTACTAATTTGGATACAGCTATCGGAATTCCACATGTTGATAGGCTTAAAAAGATTGAATATATGGAATAAGCATAACTATATAACGCTCCACCCTGTGTTCCAATAATACTATAAAAAGGAATTACATATAATAATCCCAAAATTTTACATATAACAATAGATAAAGTAGCAACTATCGCACCCTGTAAAAAATTATTCTTTTTCATATGAATTCCTTTCTAATTTCATTTATTAATATTTAATTGTTCTTGAAGTAAATCTTCCTGTTGATGGAAAATTTACAACTGTTCTTGGATTAACTGTCTTTGAAATAAATATACTCCATGACGTATAGTCACTAAAATACAAACCATATGCAACTGTAAAATGCAAATGTCTTCCTGTTGAACATCTATCCCATGTTTCTACAGCAGGATCGCCACCCATTATTGCTATCTTAGTATCCTTCGTAACAGCATCACCAACATTTACTAATATACTACGTAAATGATTATATGCAGTTGTATATGTAACACCATTTATTTTATGATGAATAAATATTTTATTTCCACCACAGCTTGATTTTCTAACTATTCCTGCAACAATACCTGCTGCTGAAGAATATACATCAGTTGACCCAACCAAATCAAGACCCGAATGAAAATCGGAAACTATTTTACCATTCAATTTATAGGTTCTATAACCATACTCGCTACTAAAACCACCTGAAACTATTGGTCTCCAAAATTTAGTGTCCGCTGGTAATTGCCCTCTTGTACATACATCTATATCATCTGTATCTTTACATCCATATTGTTTTTCATACATTTCTATAGCTTCTCTTCTGGAAGCTATTTCATCTTCTATATCCATAGATAAATCAACTATTTCATCTAATCTATTACCAAGACTATCTAAATTACTAGACATTTCCTTCTGTTTTGCTTCTAATTTTTTTATATTTTCATTTAATTCTTTTTGTTTTTCCTTATTTTTAACAATTAAATCATTATATTCATCAATCAAGGAATCATTATATTCAATCAATTGTTCACTTATAGCAACCCTATATATAAAATCCGTAAATGTTTTTGCGCCCATGGCATAATCTAAATACATACTAGAACTTCCTGAAATTTGATAAAAACTCATTATGTCCTTTATTTGCTGTTTTTTTGTTTCTATTTCTATTTTTAATTGTTCTATTTCTTCTGTTAAATTTTTTATATCCTGTTGACTAGTTTCTATTTCTTGAGCTGCTTTATTAATATTTTCTTTTATAGAATTAATTTGACTTTCAGTTAATTTCTTATCATTTTGATTACTATTATATTCATCAATGTTTTTTTGTAACTCTCTTTTTAAATCACCTAATGTTTTTGCATAAGTTACATCTGGTATAATTATTGTTGATAGAATCAAAATAAAAATCAGATTAATGTTAACAAACTTTTTCATTTTTTCAATCATACTATACCTACCTTCTATGTGATTATACCATGTATAACAAAAAATGTAAATTCATCAAGAAAGTTGTTCAATTATACAAAGTGCAAAAAAATCATATACTTCATTCCTAATTTTTTTATCTGATATAAAAGATATAAGGAGGTTGGGATCTAAAAGTTCAACTTCCATTACCAAATAATCTGTTTTATGTTTTATTATATCTAAACGAATATAAAGATTATCTTTATACTCGTCTATTTGCAATACTTTTTCTGTTATTTCAATTATTTTTGGATCTAAACTATCACTTGGTATATATTTTACCCAATTTCCACCACTAAAAACATCATTAAACTTAAGTACAGCATGTGTTATTTTTCCATTTATACAGCAGATTGAATACTCTCCATTGAAAACTTCTTCTATGAAAGGTTGAATCATTAGTCTTGAATCTTTATTTATATTCTTAAACTTATCAATAACTTGCTCCTTAGATATAACATTTTTGTACTCTGTATTTTGATTACCAATTATATAAGTATCATTACTACTTTCAGATATTGATGGCTTAATAACAAATAACTTTTTAATATTTAATTTTTCAAGTTTTTCAATTATATTTTCATCTACATTTAAAAATTCTGTTTTAACTGTTTGAATATGATTTTTCTTTAATATATTAAACTGTATATATTTATCATAATTTTTTTTTATAACTTCGACACTATTAAATATTTTTACATTATTTTTTTCTAAAAGCTTAAACCAATCGAAAAAAGCATCTTTGTAATTAACATAACCCCAGATAGAGCGTATAACTACTGAATCATATTTTTTATAATCTATATCATTATCTTGCCAGGAAATTATATCTGCTCCCACTGAATGTTTATTTAAATAATATTTTAATTTAACATCATCTATTACCTTGTTTTTCCATTTATCACAAGATACTAATGCAATATTTTTTTTGTATTTCGGCTTATTTATTTTGTCATAAAGTGTAACCTTTAGTTTAAAAACCATGAAAAGGAGACGCTTTAATTTATTAATTATATTTCTTTTCATTATACTAATTTCTTTAATGCCCTTCCTATTAATTCAAAATTATAAATTAAGTCTTTTATTTCTAGTGAAAAACAAATTCTCGCAATTATCTCTGATTCATTCGGCCAAGACATATTTAACCCCATTATGCATTTTATCTTAGTTTCTTTATATAAAAACTCAACAAAGTCAGCATCATTCTTTATTATTTTTTCATTATCTTTTTTTCCCTTATATTGTGTAAAATCGACTATTGCAAAGAATCCTGCTTCTGGATAAGTATCCTTTCTTAAGACAACATCAGGAATTCCCAATAATAGTTGTTTTTGAAGATTTTCATCTTTTGTATATTTTTTTATATCTTTTTTTATTCTATTAATCTGTTTTTTAGACTTAACTGAATCAATTCCTTCTACTAAACATTGCAATAAGTCAAGTCTATATTTATATTCCTTAATTATTGGTTTAAAATAACGTTTAGCTGCTCTATACCTTCTATTACTACCATTAAAAGCACCGGCTATTATTTGAGTTTGAAGTAACGAAATTGAATCCATATTTGAAAAAATTATATCACAAATCCCATTGCATATTGGTATTGGAGCTACTATAACTCCGGCTCTTACACCTGCTAAACCATATGCCTTTGAAACACCAAACAATGAAATTGTATTATTAAAATATTTAGGCATACTCGCTAAAGGAACAGCTAAATCATTTTGATCAAATGTTAAATCACGATATATTAAATCATCTATTACAAAAACTCCTTTTTCTAAACAAACATCGCCAATTCCTTTTAAAATATCAATATTTTTTGAATTCATTACTTTGCCAAGTGGATTATGAGGGTTCATATTTAAAAAAGCAACAACTCTTGGAACATAATCTAGTTTATCTTTAAATTCTAATTTCAATTTTTCATTAATATCATCTATTTTTTTATCTAATTTTTGTGGATTGACATACCAATTGTCTTCTGGGCTTAAATCAAGAATTTCAACTCTAGCGTCTATTTTTTCAGGTTCAACTGCAAATAATCCATAATTTGGGCCTGTCATTATAACAACATCTTCTGGCTTACAAAGTGTTTGAATAATCATATTAAATGCATGAGTAGTTGAATAAGTAAAAACAATATTATCAACTCCTAAGCCATCATAACCATCACATTTTTCCAACTCAAATCCTTCTCTAACAAGGTAATTTATGAAATTTTGACATCCTAATGATTTATCACTTATAGCTGGATATCTATATAAGTATTTACTCATAAGCATTCTAATTGCATATTCTCTACACATTGGAAATGGTTTTGTTCGCATAGGTGTACCACTTCTTACAGAAGAATATTCTATTAACTCTGTAACTCCGTTACTATCATATTTGTGCAAATCCCTATAAAGCAAATTATATCCATCTTCTATTTTTTTTACTGCTGGATAAAACTCTTTTCTATCTCTTCTTCTTCCTATTTTCTTATAATTAGATATGGAATCTGGATAATTATTTATATATTCTTCCAATGCTTTAGTCGAATTTTTAGGATTATAAGTAGTTTTACTTATTTTTAAATTCTCACCTAATAATTGTTTTGCAACTGTTTTTAATTTATTCTTTAAAATAGTCATTTTACACCATCGCTCTCATTATAGTTATGTAATATATATTATATATCTTGGAACAAAAATAATCAAGTAAATGAAGTCTTCAAACTAATTACAAATTAAAAAGGATATTAAATATCCCATTATACAAAGAGTATATTAATCTCTGAAGTGACCATATTTAGCTAACTCCTCATAATTAATATGTTTTAAATTTAAATCATTAATTATATTTTTTAATTTACATTGTTCATATAATTCCTCAGATGGTTCTACATTACCATAATTCGTTTCTATATATATTGCTAATGGTTTTTGCATACCAATTGCATACGATAATTGAACTTGACACCAATCATAATTTTCATTTGATTTCAATATTTCTTTTGCAATCTGTCTAGCTTTATATGCACCACTTCTATCTACTTTGCTTGGATCCTTTCCTGAAAATGCTCCGCCACCTACTTTAGCAAATGATTGATAACTATCAACCACTATTTTTCTACCAGTTAAACCTGCATCTCCATCAAATCCACCTATTTCAAATCTACCTGTTGGATTTATCAAATATTCATTTACAGTAATATTATACTTTTCACAAATTTTTTCACATATTTGTTTTAATATTAAATCTGTATTTTTTCTATCCTTTTCAGTATTTTGATAACATATAGTAAATGTTTTTATACTAACTAATTTATTATTTTTATCATAAATACCAGTTATTTGGGCCTTTCCATCTGGTAAAAATCTTTTATCTTTCTTGCTTAATTCGTCATATTTTTGACTCAATTCTTGTAATATTACCATTGCTGTTGGTAACATTTGATTAGTATCTCTGCACGCAAATCCAAACATCATTCCATTATCCCCTGCACCAGAAACTTCATCATTTGTTCCTAAAGCAATATCAATACTCTGTTTACCAATATCGTCTATTATCTCATAATCAGTTCTATAACCTATATCTCTTAATACTCTTTTTACCAAAGCTTCTAAATTAAATTTTGCATTACTTGTTATTTCTCCAGTTACAAATATTTTGTTTTTGCCGCCAGCGACCTCGATTCCACATCTGGAATTTTCATCTTGTTTTAAGCATTCATCTAATATAGCATCACTTATTTGATCACATACCTTATCTGGATGCCCTCTGAACACTATTTCATTACTATAAAACTTCATTTTCCCTCCTCCATCTTATAAAAAAAGCCTAAGATAACTTTCTTAAGCTTTTTCAAGTTATCTTATCATACTAGCTTTACCACCTAATTTAATAGGTTGGTGTGACTTTTTCGGGCTAGTCCCTCCATCACTCTTTATAAGAACAATTTTATTGTAACATTTAGCCAATGATTTTACAATACTAAACGAATAAAAAGTCAATGTTTTTATTTTTTTGAGGGCATTAATGGAATTTACTAAAATATAAATACATGATATAATGAAACAAAATTAGGAGATGATTTTATGTATAGAGACACATATCTTGAAATTAATCTGGATAAAATAAGTAAAAATGTTAGAAATCTTATTGATAAATATAATCAGTATAATTACTATTTTGGAGTTATAAAAGGCAACGCATACGGACATGGGTATTATATAGTAAATACTTTAATAGAAAACGGAATTAATTATATTGCAGTTTCTAATCTTGAAGAAGCTATTAATGTTAGAAAATTAAATAAACAAATTCCAATATTATGTTTAGAGCCCATAGATATAAAATGGATTAATAAATGTATGGAACAAAATATTACAATTACCATTTCAAATTTGCAATATGTTAAACAATTATGTGATTTGAAATTAAAAAACTTAAAGGTTCATATTAAAATCGACTCTGGTATGAACAGGCTTGGATTTAATAATAATAAAGATCTAATAAAAGCAATTAATTTATTAAAACGTTATAATTTTATATTAGAAGGAATATATACACATATGGCATCATTAGGAATTAGCGATCCATATAGAAAAATTCAACTAAACAATTTTGATAAGATAGTAAAAAATGTTGATTTAACACAATTTAAAATAATTCATATTGATAGAAGTTTAACTTGCATGTGCAACAAAAAAATAAAATATGCAAACGGAGTTAGATTTGGAATTTCCATTTATGGATATAATCAAATTCCAAAATTGGATAATTCTTTTAAAGGAAAACTAAGAAATTTCAAGTCAATCCTAAGACAAAAAAAATATCACATAGAAAAATATAATTTTGATAGAAATATTGAATTATATCCAGCGCTTAGTTTATATAGTAAAATTATAGAAATTAAAACTGTACATAACGGAGAATTTATTGGATACCTTGGATATGAACATACTGGAAAAGATATTCAAGTTGCAACTGTATGTATTGGATATGCCGATGGAATTGATTTGAATGCCCATGGTGGTTATGTTTTTATAAATAAACAAGCGTGTAAAATTATTGGAACCGTTAATATGGGAATGATTTCAATCATAGTTAATAAAAATGTAAAAATCGGTGATAAAGTTGAAATAATTGGAGATAATGCAAATATAAGAAATTTAAGTAATCACTGCAAAACAACAATTTACAAGACAATGACATGCATTTCACCTTTATTACCAAGGGTATATATAAAAAATAATAAAATAATCAATACTAATGAATAAAATTGGAGAATTTTTACTTCAACTTTTTCTTATACAATTTACATAATTAAATAAAACTGATATAATTGTATAAGGTGATAATATGAAATTTAATGTTGTAATTTTAGGTTCTGATATAAATGCTTATTACATGGCAAGATGCTGTTATGAACAATATAAAATAAAACCATTTTTAATAGCTAAAAAATATATGCATTTTACTGGAACAAGTAAAATACTTAATATTTTCTATGAACCAAATTTATGGGATACAAAAACATTTGTCGATACATTGATTAAATTTGGAAAAGAACATAACTCAACAAAACTAGTTTTAATTCCTAGTAATGATTTTTATGTAAGACTAATAGTTGAAAATAAAGATATATTAAAAAAATATTATTGTTTCTACTCTATTAATATTGAATTATTAAATAATCTATTGATTAAAGATAATTTTTATACTAGTTTTAAAGATTCTGAATTGGATTTTCCAGAAACCTATGTATATAAATGTAATAGTAAACAAAACATTTCAGATAAACAATTAGAAAAATTTAAATATCCTTTAATTATTAAACCTGGAAATGGAGTAAGTTATTATAAACATCATTTTGATGGTCAAGCAAAGGTTTATAAAATTACAAACAAAAACCAATTATTTAAAGTTATCAATGATATAGAAGTTTCTGGTTATGATGATAACCTAATTATTCAGGAATTTATACCAGGCGATGATACAAAGTTATTTGATGCTATCTTCTTTTGTAATAAAAAACATCAAGTTGAATTATCAACTTTTGCCCAAATAGGATTGCAAGAACATACAAAAACTGGAATTGGAAATTGTACTGTACTTGTAAATGGTTTTTCCGAATTCAGTGGTATTGAAGAACAAGTTGAAAAGATGAAAAAATTCCTAGAAGAAAACAAGTATGAAGGCTTTGCCGAGTTTGATATGAAATATGATGCAAGAGATGGAAAATATAAGGTATTTGAAATAAATCCAAGACAAGCAAGAAGTAGTTATTATTTAACAGCTTGTGGTTATAATTTAGTAAAATATATGGTAGATGATTTAATTTATAAAAAGCAAAAAAAATATATTCATATCAATAAAAAATGTGTTTTATCCTTTGTGCCTAAAGCAGTAATAAAAAAATATATTGACAATAAAACTTTAAAAAATGAAATAAATCAAATATTAAAAAAATCAAAAGTTATTGATCCATTAAATTATAAATATGATAATTCTTTTAAAAGAAAAATATGGTTGTTTGTGAGAAAATTTAATTATATAAAAAAATATAAAAATAATAAATGGTAAGCTGTTAAATGATGTGAATCCCATTTAGGAGACACAAATAAAAAAGCAGTATATTAAAAAGAGAAAAGTTATTTTTCTCTTTTTGTGTAAGTTTTTTTCTTTTTCTTGATTTTTGACTTTAGTCTTGCAGTATTGTAAAATAATATCCATTCTTCTACAAGTTGAATATATTCTTGTAAAGATGTAATATTATTATTGTACAAAGTTTCCTTTTTTAAAAGAGCGTGCCAGCTTTCTATAGGAGAGTCATCAATTGGAGTTCCTTTTCTAGACATAGAAATTTGAATGCCATTTGATTCACATATAGCTTTGTACTCATAAGATGTATATTGGAATCCTTGATCAGAATGCAAGATTAATCCGTTTACATCTTTTTCTTTTGCTATTGCTTCATTTAAAGTATCCATTACCAATTTATTATCATTTGTTTTAGAAATTTTATATGCAACTACATGTCTATCGTATAAATCAATTATTGTAGATAAATATGCCCTAGATCCTTTATATATTAGATAAGTTACATCTGTATTCCATACCTTATTTAAAGCATCAGTAGTAAAATTTCTATTTAATAAATTTGGTTTAACATTATCTTCTATTCTTTCATTTTTATTTTTTTTCTTTTACTTTCTTATATATTCAGCCATTAAATTATATTTTTTCATTATTCTTAATACCTTCTTTTCATTCATAACTACACCATATTTTAAGAATAGACCTTCAACAATCCTACGATATCCATATGTACCTTTAGAATCATCAAATATTTCTT
>ERZ773147.508-NODE-508-length-47780-cov-19.563918_pt1 | contig 47780 bp, 40 predicted proteins | sample MGYA00580851_ERZ773147 | MGnify/ENA primary metagenome ERZ773147 (study PRJEB29015, sample SAMEA2737818) | human gut metagenome | biome: human gut; feature: human-associated habitat; material: faeces | place: China | collected 2012 ... | reverse complement strand
TCGTAAATGTAAAGCAGTCTGAAAGTGCCAAAAAGCCTTTGAATACGGTGTTTCAAGACATCTGCAAGCACGAGGTTTTGGGCGATTTCTTTACGGACAAATCGTTTAATTTAGAAAATCCACAAAAAGTATCTTGACAAACTCGACCCCGAGGGCACGGGATACAGATCAAAAACACGGTTTGCGAAGTTTTATAACCTGCCTGAGTTAATGATGATGTTTCGTCAGGTTGCGGATATTCAAACGGCGGATATGTTAAATCTGCCTGTACCGAAAGCAGTTTATCATAATATTGCTGTAAAGCCGACTGATATTCAAAAGGAACTTGTTGCTTCATTGTCCGAAAGGGCGGAGAAGGTAAGGAAAAAGATGGTTGATTCAAGTGTTGACAATATGCTCCTAATTACCAACGACGGCAGAAAATTGGCACTTGATCAAAGACTTACAAATGAAATGCTGCCCGATGATCCGAACAGTAAGGTGTCTGCTTGTGTAAACAATGTTTATGAGATATGGGAGAAAACGTCCGAGCAAAGGTCTACTCAGTTGATCTTTTGCGATCTCTCAACTCCCCATAATGACGGCAGGTTTAATGTTTATGATGACATTAAAAAGAAACTTATTGCAAAAGGTGTCCCAGAAAGTGAAATTGCCTTTATTCATAATGCAGACAGCGAAGCAAAGAAAAAAGACCTTTTCGGAAAAGTCCGCTCAGGTCAGGTTCGTGTTCTGATCGGCAGCACTGCAAAGATGGGCGCAGGTACGAATGTACAGCAGAAATTGATTGCAATTCATCACACCGATTGTCCTTGGCGGCCGGCTGATCTCCAGCAGCGTGAGGGAAGAATTATACGGCAAGGCAATGAAAATCCCGAAGTTAATATATACAGTTATGTCACCGAAGAAACTTTTGACGCCTATTTATATCAGCTTGTAGAGAATAAGCAGAAGTTTATCGGTCAGATTATGACTTCAAAATCGCCTGTGCGTTCAGCGGAAGATGTTGACGAGCAGGCGCTTTCTTATGCCGAGATTAAAGCTCTTGCAACAGGTAATCCGTATATAAAGGAGAAAATGGATTTGGATGTTGCGGTGTCAAAACTCAAGCTGTTAAAGCAGAACCATTTGAGTCAGAAGTATGCTCTTGAGGATAAGATTATAAAGTTCTATCCGCAGGAGATAAAGCAGGGCGAAGAAAGAATTGCCGGGTACAATGCAGATATTGAAAGAGCAAAAGAAAACACTTTTCTAAACTCAGATAACTTTTCACCAATGGTAATTGAAGATGTTACCTATGACGAAAAGAAAGGTGCAGGTTCAGCAATATTGGTTGCTTGTAAGGCAATGACATCACCTGAACCGAAATCAATCGGTGCATATCGTGGCTTTAATATGGAGTTGTCATTCAATTCCTTCGAAAAGGAATATGTATTAACTCTTGTCGGTTCTCTCAGACATTCAGTTTCTCTCGGTGCGGATATTTATGGTAATATTACCCGTCTTGACAACCTCATTTCTTCAATGCCGGATAAATTAAAGGCTTGTGAGGAAAGGCTTGCAGATACAAAGGTGCAGCTTGAAAATGCTAAAGCCGAGGTTGAAAGACCGTTCCCGCAGGAAAAAGAACTCTCACAGAAAATGGAGAGGTTGGCAGAGCTTAATGCACTTCTTGATATGGATCATACGGATAATGAGATTGTAGAGGGGGAACCAGATGTGGCTGTTGTGGCAGAAAGAAAAGTTGTAGAAAAAGTTAGATGAAGAATATGTTGAAATGTTAGAATTTCCCCAATTGCAAAAATTAATGGATGTTATAAAAACTAAATATAGCGAAAATTACAATTATTTTATATTATATAAAACATTTAAAAAAGCACGCTTATTTGCATTCGATATTACAGCTATGGGTATGAAAGGTAGTGATTTTATCAATAAGTCATAATCAAAATGGGAGCCCTTTATGATTTGTTCACAAATTGCTCTTTTGTTGACTGAATCTCCGTTTTCTTGTAAAGATAATGTGAAATCGATAAGTGCAAACAAAAAAAACAAAGAGTATTTATTGTTATATTTAAGGGGTTGAAAAGCTTTGGGAATTGTTTGAAAGCTCAACAAGGCAACCAATTTATCCAAATCGTCGAGTAGGATGTTTTTGTCTAAACATTTTATCATGGAAATAATCGGTGTTATATAATACCTTCCCGCCTTTTCATTTGTAGCTGTTGTCAACAAATAATCGGATATAACATATTTCAATTTTTCTAATATGACTGGTTCGTAAGAGATATCATATATAGAGGTTATGTTTGAATTGTCAGTTGTTATATTAGAATCTTGTTGGTAAATTGATGCACAGAATTCATTTGATTTGTTTACTTCTATCAAATCATCAACAACTTTTTTTGACAACGAAACGCCTATCCCTGAAAATTGGCATTGTTTCATAAAAATATTTACTGTATTGGGATCTGTAAATTTCATAGAAAAACCTTTGTTTTTATCTAATGGAACTCTTTTGGCATTTAATGAACCGTAGTCAACAGCAGCAGTGAAATAGCGGTGTTTGTTTATTAGGTTATCTCTTAAAAGGCGAAAAAATTTAATTAGATCAGGTAATTTTTCAATTTGAATATAAGCATTATCACTATAACCGTATATCGTACATTGGCAAATAGAACTAACTTGCCTTAAAGAATTGTTGAAATCATCGATAGCCTCAGTATATTCTTTATTGCTTAACATAGCGGATGCACGTGTACCAACCATATCGATAAATGCGATATATGGCATATGAAGAATCTCCTTTCTTGGGATAATTAAAGTAATTAATTGTCAATTATCATAAATGGAACTATTTCAAGATATGGTAAGATGTTATTATATCTTGAAATATCGCCCCAATAAATGATATCCCATTTCGCTTGATGAAGTTGGCCAGGGAATAATGCTTCAAATTGTTGAGTCTTTAAATGTGTATCAGGCATGTGTTTGATAATTATAACCGCATAACGCAGTTCGAGACCAAAAGGTGCATTGGAAATTTTCTTTGAAGATGTGTTTAAAATACTGTCAATTTTATTTGAAATTTCAACAGGACTAATTTGTCCTTGGTATTTATTTCGGTCAAATACTGTTTCCAACGGATTTATCACCTTTTTATTTTTTGAAAATACTCTTCCGTATTTATCGAAATACCATTTTTGAAATTCACTCCACAAATTACAATAATCTTCGAAGTAAGAAAAAAAATCATAAGATTCATCTTTGAAAATGTCCATTGGTGCGATGGTAAAGATGGAAAGAAAAGAAATATAAGGAGTGTCGTTACTTAATTTTGTAACTACATGTTTGACGAGAACCTGTGCGTTGGGAGATAAAAAACTAATGTTTTGTCTTTCGGCAAGTTCTCTTAGAAAAGTCACTTTTTCTAATGAAATTCTTTGTTTGTTATCGTGGTGCAGAGCAACATCACTTACACCAAGATAGTGGCAAATGCAAGCATCAACAATAAGTCCTTCTAAATACAAAATAGCATTTTTGTCAGAATTACAAGTTTGATAGAACGAAGGGTACTTTGCGTGAGGAACTGCTGCCCTAAAACAAGTTTGGCTTTGATCGAATTGAATAATCATGCTGTGCGTTGTTTCACTTAGATTTAAATTATCAATATCGTTTCGCTTACCGGGATATAGCAATACACGAATATTTTTGCGGTTGGAATTTTCAATAGCATTAAGCATATTGTTAGGGTTGTTTAGGCTGGGCTCAAAAATTGTGTCTTCTTTTCGAATGTTAAGACATCTATTGCGTATATAAGCGCCTAACTTCGTGTTTACATTATTACAACAAGCACAAATATTTGCAATATTTGGTAGCTGTTCATCACCAGCAAGTATATTGTTTAAACGCAAATATGTGGTGTCTACTTTTTTTGTTGCCTCGGCATCGTTGCCTGAAGACATTAATATATGTAAAAGAATTCGCTGATTATCGCTACTCATATCTATCCCCCACACGATTAAATATATATTATATTATCATGTGTTGTCGAAAAAATCAATAATTTGAAGAACGTTAAAATCAGAAAATAATATAGTGGTATGCAAGGTTGTGTATTTACAACTATATATTAAAAAACTTGAGGTTTCAAATGCCTTATTGGAACATAAACTTTTAGAAGCAATATTCGAATAAAAGTTGGAACGGTTAACAAGATATAATTCTTTTGAACGAGCAGCTTTTATTGAGACAGTTTATAGAAATTACTCAACTGTGTGTGAAAGAAGGAATGATAAAATGACACTTGAAAAGTTAAACACCGCTCTTTACGAAAAGATATACGCAGAGCAACAACAGTTTATAAGTTCATTAAAAACTATGACCCCCAAAAATATTATTCAGTATGCTTATGAACTTGTTATCCGTGAAGATATATTATTGTCACTTGAAGAAAACGACCTTGATGCAAGACAGTGTAAAGCTCTTTTACGAGAAAAGAAACCTCTTGATGAATTGTTCCTTGCTTGGGAAAAACACGAGGGCGACCATATGAATGAAATTCGAGATTGTATTGAGAATAAAGCCAATGAGCTTATTAAACTTGCAAGAATAAAATCAGACAGGGACAGCAGATAGTATGGCGTACTATTCTCAAAGCACAATAGCCAAAGCAAAGAAAATGGACTTGCTCACCTATTTGCAAACTTACGAACCGAATGAACTTGTGAAAATATCGGGCAACACCTACACTACAAAAACGCACGACAGTTTAAAAATATCAAACGGGATGTGGATGTGGTGGTCGAGAGGCATCGGTGGGAAAAGTGCTGTTGATTATCTTATGAGAGTGCGTGATATGACTTTCATAGAGGCGGTATCACAAATCGCAAATGATGAAAGTGCATTAAGAAAACAATATGAAAAGCCAAAACCGAGAACGGCAAGAAATTTGATACTTCCAATAAAATCAGAAAACAATGATATTGCAATCGAGTATTTAATGCAAAGAGGAATAAATGAAGCAGTTATTTCCTACTTCATCGAAAACGGTATGCTCTATCAAAGTGTACCGATGAACAATATTGTTTTTGTCGGTTACGATGAAAATAACAAACCTAAATATGTAGGTATGCGTGGTACGGAAAGGAACAGGTATATCGGTGATGCGTACGGAAGTGACAAAGCATTTCCTTTTCGGCTGGTAAATAAAGAGAATACAAATATTCATATTTTTGAAGGTGCAATAGATTTATTATCTTATGTAACACTTCTATATGAACAGGGTTCTGATTTCAAAAGTCAGAACCTTGTTTCTTTATCCGGAGTATATAAGCCGACAAAAAATATGAATAATGCACAGATACCACTCTCATTACGAACCGTACTCAACGATAATCCGCAACTTAAAACTGTTTATCTTCATTTGGATAATGACTCGGCTGGTCGCAAAGCGGCAGAGGTAATATGCAATTTATTGAAAGATAAATACACGGTAAAAGAACATTTTATACCCGTAGGCAAAGATGTTAATGACTATTTATGCTATTCAAAAAATCTACCATACAGAACTTTTGAAAAGGAGGTCGCTTGTAGATAATGAAAAAATTTGAAGTAACAATTACTGAAACTTTGAAAAAGAAAGTTGAAGTTGAAGCGGAAACTCAGGAAGAAGCAGAGCAGATCGTAACTGATGATTGGTACAAAGGTGAGCACATTCTTGATGCTAATAACTTTACGGAAGTTGTTTTTGAAGCTAAAGAATATGAACCTGAAAAAATTAAAGTTGTTTTACTTGAACCCGGTAAGATTGCAAGAACAGCAGAAATCGGAACTTCACTTAAGGATTTACAGAGGATGGTCGGCGGATATATTGAGACTGCTCATTTTTTTGATGAACCTGTTTGTTTGGTCTGTAATGAAGAAGGAAAAGTTCGGGAACTGCCTATTAACAGAGGCATATACGACAAAAACAAGAAACTTATTGATGTTATTGTCGGAACAGCTTTTATCTGTGATTGCTCCGGCGAAGAATTCGGAAGCTTATCCGATGAACAGATTAAGAAGTACACTAAAAAACTTATGTATCCGGAAAAATTCTATTTTAACGGCAATGAAATTGTAGGAAAAAAGTTTAATCCTAATAACAGAGAACATGAAAGGTGATGTTTAAAATGAAAAAGTTTAAGGTTGTGGTACTTCATACAATCGTGTATGAAGTTGATGTTAACGCTGCTTCAAAAGAGGAAGCGGAGAACAAGGTCAAGGATATTGACGTGAACACAAACATACTTGATCAGACGGACAATTTTGATTTCCTTGCGGCATATCAGGCTTATGAATGTTATGACGATGATGAACTTACTGACGACGAGGATGAATTTGACGATGAAGAATGTCAGCCTGACTGATCGAATTAAGACGCCAATGCCGTTGGCATTAGTCTTAGCAAGCACTGAATTTGTATCCACACAAATTCGCTTGTTAGGGGAAATCCCCTAATACCCCAAGAAAGAATCGAGGAATATGAGATGAGAAAAAGAAATATTGACATTCATTTATTCCTTAATGAAGAAGAATTCTATTTGCTTAATGAATTATCTGTTAAAACGAATTTTTCAAAATCTCAAGTTTTAAGATTTCTGTTAAGCACATCAAATCTTATCGAAGCTCCTCCGATAGAATACAAAGTGTTGATAAGAGAATTGAGAGCAATCGGCAACAACATAAATCAGCTGATCGTTATTGCAAGAAGCAACGGGATTTTGAATGTTTCGGGGCTCAAAAAGCATTTAGATGAGCTTGATCTTATTGAAAATAAAATGCACGAAGTGTTCGATTTCAGGAAATAAGAATGGCAATAGTATTTATTAAAGATATTAAAAGCCGTCTTGACAGAACCATTGCATATATTGACAACAAGCAAAAGATAAAGAACGAAAACTACGAAGAAGCATTTTTAGACTTGCATAATGCACTTGATTATACGGCAGATGATCTGAAAACAGAGCAAAAGTTTTTCGTTGACGGTATAAATTGCAGATCCGAAAACGCATACAAGAAGATGTCGGAAACGAAAAGAGAGTATGATAAAACAGGCGGTATATTGGGTTTTCATATAATCCAATCGTTTTCACCGGGAGAGGGTACTCCGCAAATGATACACGAACTCGGAATGGAGTTTGCACGTCGAGCGTTCGGCGAAAGATTTGAAGCTGTGGTAGCAACACACCTCAATACCGATTGTCTCCATAATCATATCGTGCTTAACTCCGTTTCTTTTATGGACGGGAAGAAATACTATGATACAAAAGAAAGCTATGCGAAATTAAGAGAGATCTCCGACGATCTGTGCCGTGAATACGGTCTGTCTGTAATTGAAAATCCAAAAGAACGAAGTCATAAAAGTTACGATCTATACCAAGCAGAGAAGAACGGAGAATGGACGAAAGACTCAATTATTCGTCGTGATATTGATGAGTGCATTTTGAAAACAACCAGCCCGAAAACGTTTTATAAAGAAATGAACAAACTCGGATATGGGTTCAACTTTAACCGTAAATATCCAATTATAACACATCCGAATTTTGAAAGACCGAGAAGAATGAAAACGCTCGGAGAAGATTATACACCCGAAAAAATTGAAGAACGGATTTTATCAAAGTGGCAGAAATATGATATTGAAATTCCTCAGCAAGATAATCTTGTTGAGGAATTTTTTAAACCGCTGTCCCGACCGACATATAAACAGGTGTATGTTTCTTTTGTTACCGTTGTTAAGTATGTCAAGAAAAATCCCAATACAAACAGGGGACTTGATAAGTTCCTGATTGATGAAATGCGAAAACTCGATAAGCTTATAGAACAGCAAAACCTATTATGCGATAACGATATTGAAACACCGGAGCAGCTTGCCGATTACAAATTGTCCTGCAATAACGAACTCTCGGAATGTGACGAGGCGAGAAAACGGCTTCGGAATATGCTGAAAGTTGCAATTAGAAAAGGTGACGGAAAGGAAATCCAAGAAATAAAAGAGTCAATTTCCGATTTAACAGAGCGAATGAAAATCCTAAGAAAGCAAATCCACATTTGCAGGCGAATAGAAGATAGCGAACCTAAAATTGAAGATAAGATTAACGAGATTATGAATGATAAAGAAAGAAAGGAGATGACGACAGATGAACGCTTCAGGCGACGCAGCAGAACAGATGGTCAGGATGTCACTTCAGGGCGTTGAGGTTGCCGGTAAGTTGTCTATGGACGGTGCCGAAAGACTTGTTAAACTGATATTGTCTGCACTCAAAGATACAAAACGCACAAAGGGCAGAGCCTCACTTAATACAATGCTTAAATCAAGACAACCCATAAAAGTTTTTGAAATCAAGGATAAAGAACTTAAAAAGTTTTGTCAGGAAGCAAAGAAATACGGCGTTATGTATCATGTGCTTAAAGACAGAGACAAGAATGACGGTAAATGCGATATTATGGTTCGTGCCGACGATTCATCAAAGGTAAACAGAATATTTCAGCGGTTTAATCTCGGCGTCAATAATAAAGCTACTATCAGAGCTGATATTGAAAAGTCAAAACAGGATAAAGAAAAACAGTATCCTACCAAGAGTGCGGAAGATAAGTTCTTAGATGAACTTTTCAAGAAACCGCAGCAGATCGAAAAGGGGTATATGGAAAACCCTTCTGTGGCAAAGACGGAAAGATCCCGTCCGTCAGAGCATACCTCCGGAGTCAACGATTACCGACGCCGTACAAGGGATGAAATTTCTTCAAGACCTTCGGTTAAGAAACAGATCGAAGAGCTTAAAGAAGAAAAGAGGAAGGCATCGAAGTCAAAGAAAGCGATGCAGAAATCAAAATCAAAAACGAAAGGAGCAAAGACAAATGACAGAACTCGATAACTTATTAGATAACGAAAATACGCAAACCGGAAATGAGTTTTCAAAAGAAGAATGGATAAAGCAGAAAATCGAAAGCCGTGAAGAGGCTTATGTAATGCTTGAAATCGCAACCGAGGAATTGGATAATCCCGATTCTGTTATGGCATATCTGGATATCCAGAGCAGGCTTGACAGATACTCGATAAGCAATTCGCTTCTTATTGCATATCAGAATCCCGATGCAACAAGAATTTGCGATTCAAAGACGTGGCAGAAAAACAATGTGCGAATTAACAAGGGAGAAAAAGGAATTGTTATTCTTGAACCCGGCAAACCGTACACAAGAGATGACGGCAGAACAATAACCCCTTATAACGCAAAAAAGGTGTTTGATATCTCACAGACCAATGCGGCGCAGAGAACACCGAGAACCAAAATGCCCGATGCCCGTGTCGTTATTAAGGCTCTTATTAGAACCTCTCCCGTTCCTGTTGAAATCAGTTCTCAGCTTCCGAAAGAAACAAAAGCGATTTATCAGCCGGGTGCGAAGAAGATATTTATTAAGCAGGGATTGAACGGAGATGAAATCTTTCGTGCTCTTTCAAAGGAGATTGCTTTTGCAAAACTCGATAACGGCAGCTTTAACCGTAATAACCTTGAATTTACCGCACAGGCTGTTTCATATATTGCAACATCGAGAGCAGGTTATACGCCCGAACCGATTACAGCTGTAAGCGACAAATTTCTGTCATTTGAAGTTAAAGACAAAAGAGCCGAGCTTGCAGTCATCCGTGAAAATGCAAACTCAATTTCGCACACAATAAGTAAAGCGCTTGAATCTATGAATAAGGAACACACAGAAAGATGAGGCGGTGAACTTGTGGGTGAAAAAAGAGTTTTAACCGTTGATGATTTTGAACATAATCTTATGCTGAACGGTATTAACGAATACCGTAATATGCTGCTTGAACAGGAATTGCCGACGGACGATGTTGACGATTTGCTCTTAAAGGTTCTTGACGCACCTCTTCAAAAAAGAAGGAGGTTTGAACGTGAGGACAGATAAGCTGTCGAAAACAAATATCATACTGTATGCCTGCGGCTTAATCCCTGTAATATGGTGTGCACTGCTTATCGCTCCGTATCTTAGAGGCGGATTGGTCGAAATAATCAGAAATTTGTCGGTTGCTTTCGGCAACCCCTTTAATATTTCCGCTTGTGAGGACAGCCTAAAAACTGTCCTCATTTTTGTTATGGGATATATTCTTGGTATCGGTATTTATCTTTCAAGCGAAAAGAACTATCGGCGACGGGAAGAACACGGCTCGGCAAAATGGGGCAAGGCGGAAACAATTAAGAAGAAGTATATGGATGCCGATAAAAGTGAAAACAAAATCCTTACTCAAAATACCGCAATCGGTATTGACGGAAGAAAGCACAGACGAAATCTCAATGTTTTGGTATGCGGCGGTTCGGGAGCAGGAAAAACAAGGTTTTATGCAAAGCCGAATATTATGCAGGCGAACACATCGTTTATTGTTCTTGATCCAAAGGGTGAGCTTCTCCGTGATACGGGAAATATGTTAAAAGATAAAGGTTATGATATCAAGGTTCTTGATTTAATTGATATGGAAAAGAGCGACTGCTATAACCCATTTGTGTATATTCATAACGATAACGATATTCAAAGACTTGTTACGAACCTCTTTAAAAATACAACACCGAAAGGAAGTCAGAGTACCGATCCTTTTTGGGATCAGGCGGCAAGTATGCTGTTGAAAGCACTTATTTCATTTCTTCATTATGAAGCTCCGCCGGAGGAGCAAAACTTCTCGATGATTCTTGAACTTATACGAGCCGCGGATATCCCCGAAGAACAGACAGACTTTGAGATAACCAGTCCGCTTGACGATATATTTGCACGTCTTGAAGCACAGAAACCCGATCATATTGCTCTTAAGTATTACCGTTCATATCACAGCGGTACAGCGAAAACATTGAAGTCAATTCAGATTGCATTGCTTGCAAGACTTGAGAAATTTAATCTTGACTCATTCGCAAATATGACTTGCACGGACGAATTGGAACTTGATCAAATAGGCGAAAGAAAGACAGTGGTATTTGCTCTTATTCCCGAAAACGATACAAGTTTTAATTTTATCGTCGGAATGTTATACACGCAGCTTTTTCAACAGCTGTACTATCAAGCCGATTATGTTCACGGAGGCAGACTTGATTGTCATGTCCATTTCATAATGGACGAGTTTGCAAACATAGCGCTCCCGGATGATTTTGACAAATTGCTTTCAACTATGCGTTCCCGTGAAATATCGGTATCAATTATTATTCAGAATATGGCTCAGCTCAAAGCACTTTTTGAAAAGCAGTGGGAATCTATCGTGGGCAACTGCGATGAATTTCTTTATCTCGGAGGTAATGAACAGTCAACGCATAAGTATGTGTCGGAATTGATGGGCAAAGAAACCATAGATACAAACACTTATGGACAGTCCAAAGGCAGAAACGGAAGCTATTCCACAAATTATCAGACCGCAGGCAGAGATCTGCTGACTCCCGATGAAGTGCGAATGCTCGACAATAAGTATGCACTTCTTTTCATTCGTGGTGAAAGACCTGTTAAAGATCTGAAATATGATATTTTAAAGCACCCGAATGTAAAGTACACAACCGACGGTTCGGGAGAAGCGTATGTTCACGGATTCAATGATTACTCGATACTTGAAATGAACTGTTTTGATTTTGATGAAATTGAAACAGATGAATTGGAAAACGTAAATTACGTTATTTATTCAAACGAAGAAATCGAAAAAATATTATTGAAATTGGAGGAAGAAAAGTGAAAAAAGTTAATAATTCTAAGCCTTTGAAAGGCAAGGCCAGAAAAGGCTTTAAAGCCTATGTTTATGCTGTTCTCTGTATCACAATGCTTGTGATTTTCAGCGTTACGGCTTTTGCGGCAGGTGATCCTGTCGGTGTTGTAAACAATCTTTCAACATTCATCTTCGGACTTATCAGAGCCGTCGGTCTTATACTGCTCGGCTTCGGTATTGTTCAGGTCGGATTTTCTTTGAAGTCGCACGATCCATCACAGAGAGCTAACGGATTTCTTACCGTCGCCGGAGGTATTGTTATTACCTTTGCAAAGGAAATTCTTGATTTGATTGTCAACTGATTACTGATGATTACGGTCGGCAGGCAAATTAACCTTGCCGATCGTATTAACTTTAAGGGAGGTCTTTAATGGAAGAATCAAGTAATTGGGTAGTGCAAAATCTCCAGAATGCACTTGCCACTTGGAACAATAAATTAAGTGAAATATGGCTTCTCATCACTCAATCACCCGAAGAGTTCAAGGACGGTACAATATGGACTGTGATAACCAACATTTACGGAGCACTTCAGGCAATAGGATATTCGCTTCTGGTTTTATTCTTTGTTGTCGGAGTTATGAAAACCTGCGGCAGCTTTGCGGAAATCAAAAGACCCGAAATAGCTTTAAAGATGTTTATTCGTTTTGTGCTTGCAAAAGCCTCTATTGACTACGGACTTGAACTGATGACATCACTTTTTGAAATCGTGCAGGGCATCGTTTCAAAAATTATGGAGACATCGGGATTGTCAAGTACAACCGAAACCGTTTTACCGGAGTCAATCATAAAGGCGATTGAGAAAAGCGGATTTTGGGAAAGCGTACCGTTATGGGCAGTGACCCTCATAGGCAGCTTATTTATTACCGTTTTATCGTTCATTATGATTATGACAGTATACGGACGATTTTTTAAAATATATTTATATACTGCTATTGCTCCGGTGCCATTATCATCATTTGCAGGTGAGCCGTCGTCCTCCGTAGGAAAGAGTTTTGTTAAATCCTATGCGGCGGTATGCTTAGAGGGAGCAATTATTGTGCTCGGTTGTATAATCTTCTCGGTGTTTGCCGCATCACCGCCTGTTGTTGACGAGTCGGCTGCAGCCGTTAATCAGGTGTGGAGCTATGTAGGTGAATTGATATTCAATATGATCGTACTTGTCGGCACGGTAAAAATGAGTGACAGAGTTGTCAAAGAAATGATGGGACTGTAAAAAACACTTTACAAATTGCGATTTTGTGGTATAATTGCAGTATAAAATTTGCGATTATGCATATATTTTAAATAATAAAATTTGCGATTTTGAGGTGAGCGCATGTTTAAAAGGAAAATATACGATAAACTGTTGGAATGGAAAAGAGAATCAGACGGTAAAACGGCTCTGCTTATTGAAGGAGCAAGACGAATCGGCAAATCAACAGTTGCTGAGGAATTCGGAAAGAATGAATATGAAACATATATACTTGTGGATTTTTCAACCGCATCAAAAAACGTAAAAGAATTGTTTGATGATGTTTCCGACCTTGATTATATTTTTCTTCAATTGCAGCTTCAATATAAAATAGATTTAATTGAGAGAAAATCACTTATTATATTTGATGAAGTACAGCTTTGCCCTAAAGCTCGTCAGGCAATTAAATCGCTTGTAAAAGATCATAGGTACGACTATATAGAAACAGGCTCGCTCATATCCATAAAAAAGAATGTTAAAGATATTCTGATACCAAGTGAAGAGCGAAAGATATCTATGTATCCTATGGATTACGAGGAGTTCCGTTGGGCTGTAGGCGACACAACAACAGTACCTCTTATGAGAAAATGCTTTGAGAGCAACAAAGCTGTAGGAGAACAGCTTAACAGAAAGCTTATGCGTGATTTTAGACTGTATATGTTGGTTGGAGGAATGCCGCAGGCGGTTAGCGAATATATAGAAACAAATAATTTCAGAAAAGTAGATGCAGTAAAAAGAGACATTTTAAATCTTTACGCTGATGATTTTATGAAGATTGATCCTACAGGTAAAGCTTCAATGCTCTTTGATGCAATTCCCGCACAGCTTAATAAAAACGCCGCAAGATATCAGGTGTCAAGCGTTTTGTCAGACGAAAGAGCAGACGGGCTTCTTGAACTTATTGCCGAAATGAAGGATTCAAAAACCGTTCTTGTGTCATACCACGCAAACGACCCGAATGTAGGGTTATCTAACAACAAAGATCTTGCCAAATTCAAACTGTTTATTTGCGATACAGGGCTTTTCACAACGCTTATGTTTAAAGACAGTGATTTTACCGAAAACACTATCTATGAAAGACTTTTGGGTAATAATTTGGGTGCAAATCTCGGTTACTTGTATGAAAATATTGTTGCTCAGATTTTGACGGCAAACGGAAATGAATTATTTTATCACACAATAAAAAATGAAGCTTCAAGGCACAGCTATGAGGTAGACTTTTTGATAACCCGAAAAAACAAAATCTGTCCTATTGAAGTTAAATCGTCAACCTACAGAACGCATAAATCAATAGATGCTTTCTGCGAAAAGTATTCTTCAAGAATTCTGAATAAATACCTAATTTATACTAAGGATTTCAGCAAAGACAAGGATATATTCTGTTTGCCGGTTTATTATACTCAGTTTATTTAAATATCTAAACATCAGTTTTTTTGAGCATCACTTCGGTGATGCTTTTTCTTTTAGATTGGAGGAATGTCATTGGAAGTAAAGATTAACAGAGAAATACGGGATTACAGCGAAGCGGTATATTTCGGGCTTAATCTTCGTCAGTTTGTATTTTCGGTACTTGCTTGCGGCGTTGCGGTAGGTTTGTACTTTCTTTTAAAACCGTTTTTCGGCATAGAAACACTCAGTTGGGTTTGCATTGTCGGTGCAGCACCGTTTGCGGCTCTTGGATTTTTTAAATATCACGGTATGACAGCAGAGAAAGTTTTGTTTGCTTATATTAAGAGCGAAGTTCTGATGCCGAAGGAGCTAAAGTTTGTTTCGACGAACTATTATGACAGTATGGAAAGGGGAGATGAAATTGTTCGATCTCATAGGAATGATAAAAAAGAAAAGCGGACTCGATGAAATATTCGGTGACGGAATGAGCGTCCCGAGATCTGTTCAGGATGTTATAAAAATTGATGCAGTATATTCGGATGGTATATTTATGGCAGGAAAGGACAGATATTCTAAAACATTCAAATTTACCGATATAAATTATGCAGTATCAAGCAAAGAGGATAAAGAGTCGCATTTTCTTAAATACAGTGAAATACTTAACTCACTTGAAAATGGTATTTCAAGTCAGATCACGATAATAAACAGAAAACTTAAACACAATGAATTAAAAGAAATTGCATTGCTGGAAAAAGCCAATGACAATAAGGATAAATACCGTAAGGAAATCAATGATATGCTCACAATGTTGGCAAACGGTGCAAATGCAATCGTGCAGGATAAATATGTAACGCTGACCATTCAGAAGAAAAGTATAAGTGAAGCAAGAAGTCATTTTAACCGTGTGGGTGCAGACCTGATTGCACATTTTTCAAGACTCGGTTCAAAATGCACCGAACTTGATTTAACAGAAAGACTTCGTATTATACACGATTTTTGCAGACCCGAAGAAGCTGCAGATTATCATTTTGATTTAAGGGATACTATGAGAAAAGGTCAGAGCTTTAAGGACTACATTTCACCGGACGGGTTTGAGTTTAAATCCGATTATTTTAAAATCGGTAACAGATTTGGGAGAGTTCTTTTTATCCGTGACTATCCGTCGTTTGTCAAGGACAGAGTAGTGTGGGACCTTACGGATACAAGCAGAAATATGATATTTAATTATGATATCGTACCTGTTTCAACAGAAGAGGCCCAGAAGTTTGGAGAAAAACAGGCGTTAGGGGTAGAGACCAATATAGCGAATTATCAAAGAAAACAAAATTCAAACAACAATTACACTTCCGTTATTCCCTATGATATGGAACAGCAGAGGAAGGAAGTGAGAGAGTTTCTTGATGATCTGACAACTCGTGATCAAAAGATGTTCAAGGTCATAATCACCGTTATGCACACAGCCGATACACTTGAACAGCTCAACAGCGATACAGAAGCAATACAGGCAATGGGCAGAAATCATATGTGTCAAATAGGCATCTTAAAATATCAACAGCTTGAGGGATTTAATGCTACACTTCCAATAGGAATAAATAAAATTGAAGCAAGGCGTACTCTTACAACAGAGAGCCTTGCTGTTTTTATGCCGTTTAAAGTTCAGGAAATCCAACATGACGGAGGCGTATTTCAGGGCGTAAATGTTATATCGAAAAATATGATTATTGTAAACCGAAAGTTTCTGCTCAACGGTAATTGCTTTATTCTCGGTGTATCCGGTTCGGGTAAATCATTCACCGCAAAGGAAGAAATGGTAAATCTCCTTCTTTCAACCGATGCAGATGTTATGATAATCGATCCTGAGCGTGAATACTCCGCTCTTGTTGAAGCAATGGACGGACAGGTCATTGAGCTTTCTGCAAAAAGTAAAAATCATATCAACTGCCTTGATATAAACAAAGAGTATGCCGACGGAGCAAGTCCCATTGCATTTAAAGCCGAGTTTGTATTATCGTTATTTGAACAGGTTATCGGCAAAGGCGGAGTTAATGCAATTCAAAAATCCATTGTTGACCGTTGTCTTGCAAATGTATATAAAAACTATATCAAGAGGGGATATACGGGTAAAGTTCCGACTCTTGTTGATTTATGCAATGATTTAAAACAGCAGCCCGAAGCTGAAGCACTTGAACTTGCTACCGCAATGGAACTGTTTGCATCGGGTTCACACAGTACTTTTGCACAGAAAACAAATGTTAATGTTGAGAACAGACTTATATGCTACGACATACTTGAACTCGGCAGCCAGCTTATGCCTATCGGTATGCTTGTTGTTCTTGACAGTATTCTTAACCGTATAACCAAGAATCGTGCGGAAGGCAGAGAAACATACATTTTCATTGATGAAATTTATCTTCTCTTTCAACACGAATACTCGGCAAATTTTCTTTTTACACTTTGGAAACGAGTTCGTAAATACGGTGCATACTGCACGGGTATTACTCAAAACGTTGATGACCTTTTGCAAAGCCATACGGCACGATCAATGCTTGCCAACTCTGAATTTATCATCATGCTTAATCAAGGTGGTACAGACAGAGAAGATCTCGCAAATCTTTTGCAGATAAGTGAAACCCAGATGACGCATATTACAAATGTTGAAGTCGGTCACGGTCTTGTTAAGGTCGGTTCGGCACTGGTTCCTTTTGAAAGAAAATTCCCGAAAGATACAGAACTGTATAAGCTTATGTCAACTAAAGTTGGTGAACAGTAATGGAGAAAAAGATAAAAACCCGTGAAGTTGTAAATGACATTAAAGTTCACAATGCGGCGGTTAATGTCGGAGACAAAATGAAAAATATCGGCATAAAAACAAAAGAGAAGATATCCGAAAACATTCAACCGAATGACAATACATCACCTGAACAGTATGCGGCTGATAAAGTGTCGGAGAAAATGAGAGCAGTTGCCGAAACTGTTGCGGTTGATTCAGAAAAAGTCAGTCGTAAAGTCGCCGGTGAAGCCAAGACCAAGATTAAAGAAAAATGTGCGGAGAAAAAGGAAGCCGTTAAAAATCAGATTGATGATAGAGAGATAAATAAGCCTGATATGACGGACAACAAAAGTGATGATAAGTTGCAAAACAAAGATAAAGCGAACAACAAACATAAAAATTATAAAAACAATCTAAAACAGAAAAATGACATTAAAACAAAATCGGATAATGGACAAATAAAAGTCAATAATGATAAACCGACGATTAAAGAAAAGACATCGGTTTTGCCAAAAACTAAACCACAGTCTGATCCTATTCTTGACGAAAAGAAAAAAACTCGTCAAAGAAAGTTATCTCCGCCGAAAATCAAGGAAAAAGGTACTATAAAAAAGATAGGATCGGAAAGTCAAAAGATTAAAACAGTAAGTAATGAAGCCAATAAGATCAAACAAGCGAAAAAGAGCTTTGATAATACCTCAAAAAGCATCAAGACAGCTGAGAAATCTGTCAAGGCTACGAAAAACACAGCAAGTAAAACGGTTGAAACCGCAAAGAAAACAAAACAGGCGGCAAAAACCGCCGTAAAGGTTGTCGATAAAACTGTTAAAACCACGGTCAGGATAGTTAAAGCAACAGGAAAAGCTATTGCTTCGGGCGTAAAAAGTATAGGAGCGATTATTGCGGCAGGAGGTATACCTGCTGTTGTTGTAATTATAATTATATGTCTGATCGGAGCAATCGGCGGAACTTGTTTTGGAATTTTTCTTGTCAACGATGAAACGACAGGTACTGAAAAAACTATGTCACAGGCTATATCCGAACTTACGTCGGAGCATTATGCAAATATTACCGCTATGAAAGCTTCATATTCCTATGATTTGCTTGAAGTGAAAGGAGACACTTCAATCAAGTGGAAAGATATTTTAGCGATCTATGCTATAAAAATAACCTCAGGCGAAGATCCGCTTGAGGTTGTTACACTTAATGAAGTTAAAATAAATTTGCTTCGTGAAATAATGAAAGAAATGAATAAAATATCCGGTGTTGTCACTCCTAAATTGGTTGCTGAAATAAAGGTCACAACCGATGACAATGGTAACTCGGTTAAGCAGACGGTTTATGTCACAAAGAAAGTTCTGAACATTTCTATTATTCATTTAGATGCGAAGCAGATGGCGTTAAAATACAAATTCAATGATGAACAAAATAAAATGTTAGATGAACTTATGGGCGAAGAATATGATGATTTATGGAATAAACTGATAGGGGACAGTGTGAAAAGCTATCCAAGCGGCGGTTCCTTTGTAGGAACAGGAATATTCGTTTGGCCGCTCACCGTTGACGGAACTATTACATCATATTTCGGAACAAGATCTGATCCGATAACGGGCGAAATTTCTACGCATGGAGGAACGGATATTGCCGCACCACAGGGCACTCCGATTCTTGCCGCTGCCGATGGTACAGTTGTAGCGGCAACATGGCACAACGGTTATGGCTACTATGTAAAGATAAAGCACAACAACACATATTCAACACTTTACGGACATTGTTCGGAACTCCATGTTTTGACGGGACAAAAAGTAAAACAGGGTCAGTTGATTGCAAAAGTTGGTTCAACAGGATATTCTACCGGTCCGCATCTGCATTATGAAGTTATTCAAAATGGGGTTAGGGTTGATGCTTTGCTGTTTTATAAATAACTTTTATATTTGCAATTTATGGCGTGTTGAAAAGTGGTTAATATATATGGTGGCTTCCTTTTAAATAAACATAGTGAGTTATTGAACTTTTTAAAAGTTACTTATCGTCAAAGAATATAAAAGGCAACAGTCGAATGAAAATTCAGCTGTTGCCTTTTCGTTTTCTTAATGCGACAGTTCTTAAAAATAAACTTATGATAAAACTCCGGATGCACTACAAGTTATTGTAATAGCTTTTTCAACTGTTTGCACAGGAACGATTAAATATCTTTTTGCGGTCACTTTACCTGTTGCTTTATTGCTGCTTTTCGTTGCGTTTGCAGATGCTATTTTCCAATTAGAAGAATATATCTTATGCGTTATACTTGAAGCGGTACATGTTGCGGAGCTTCCGTTATATGTAAAAGTGCCGCTTAAAGTTGCAGACCACTGAGCAACATTATCAGAATTATAAAAAGTGGATGTCTTTTGCCCTGATTTCGTTGAAGCAGCGCGAGTAATTAGTGTTTTTTCGGAAATGGTTGTAATAATATATGAACCATCTTCAAAATATGTGGTGTACGAAGTATACGCAGTATTTTGGTTCTCTGATATAGCTGATGCATAGGTTCCTAATGTCATAACTAACATAAGAATTGATAAAATAATTGAAATTAATCTTTTCATTTTTTACTCCTTAATTAATATTTTGGGTATTTGTATTTGTAACTGTCGCTTCGGATGTTGTATTAAAAGTATCTACAAAATAGCCGTCAGTTGATTTATGCCCGTCAAGAGCTGCCCATATTATTACAATTGCAACAATCAAAACCGCGACAACAACACCGATAATGATAACTCTGTGATGTTTGTAATTCTCTTTAATTTTTTGTGGTTCTGTATCGGAAATTGACTGGTTCGCTATGTCCTGAGGAGTTCCGAATTGGTCGTATACTTTATGAATATCGTCAATATCGTTTTCCTCGACGAAATTTTTGACGCTTTCTTGCAAATCACTTATAATGGTATTCTTTTGAGATGCAGAGCAAATTAAATCTTTCCGTATTTCAGCAATATACTCATCAATTTCTTTGTTAATCTTGCTCATCGTTCTGAACCTCCCTATCAAGTATCATGGCAATTCCTTTGGTTATTTCATCGTACTCATTTAAGATTCGGCTCAAGTACTCCTGTCCGGAGGGCTCAAGGTGATAATATTTACGAGTTCTCTTAATGCCGGCTGTTTTTGAATAAGTTGACAAGTAACCTAATTCTACCAATTTATAGAGGATAAGATATAGGGTACCTTCAAGCATGGTGAAACGGCCGTTGCTTTTTTCTTTAAACAGTTGTGTAATCTGATAACCGTAAAGATCTTCTTTGGTTAACAGATAGAGTACAAGTATTTCGGTACATCCTCTTTTGAAGTTTTCTTGATTTTTACTCAATCATACCAACTCCATTTTTTATTTTATATATATAATAAACCAAAATGACATTATTGTAAATACTTTTTCTGCAAATATATGTTGACAAAATATATTTGGCGCTGTATACTTAAATCAAGGAATTATTACATAGCGATAAAAACTGTACATTATGCTTAATTGACCTTTGAAAATGAACTGTTATGTGATGTACTTTTTAGCTTAGCTTTTTACCAGTACTGTACTTCTATATCGAAAAGTATTTTAAATATAATTAATAAAATTAGTTGGCTAATTATTTTAATTGATGAAAAATCTAATAATAAATTGTGAGTGGTGTGATAAATCTAAATTTTAAAAGTGACTCGATATATTTTATTTTGAGAAAGGAAGTTTTTAATGAAGAAAAAAGCGAAAATGAAAAAAATAATTGCAACAGTGCTTTCTGCAATTATTATGACGCAGGTTATTCCGATAAGTGCATCGGCGATACAAAATTTAAAGCGTACAGAAATCGGTGAATCAAGCCTTAAAGAGAGCGTACCAAACATTGTAAAAGAAATAAAGGACGAACGTGGTGAATTTAATAAAGTGTATCTTCTGGAGGATGGCTCATATTGTAATATATCCACTTTTGCCCCTATACATAAGATAGTTAATGGAAAATGGGAAAACATTAAGAGTTCAACAACCGAAGATGTGGAAACTATTGAACAAGCAAAAACAGAGTTGCAGAGCATATCTTCTGAACAGCATACAATTAACATTAAAAAGGTGGCACAAAAGTACAAAACAAGGGAAATTCAAAACGATTCCTCGTTTACGTTTAATATTGTAAATGGTTCTCTTGATAACGGTACAATAAGTTTATCATCGTGGGGTTCTTTTGCAATAAAGCAAAACTCTTTAGGTAAATATATTGATCAGAACAAACTAATAACCAATGTAAGCATAAATGCAAACTATGATTGCATAACAGACGATGAAGATACTTGCACAGTGTCCATTTATGAAATGCCCCAGATGAATTGGGATGAACAAACCGATCTGTCAAATATTTCTATAGACGAGAATTCATATATCGAACAGTCTGTTTTTAGTACAGATGGCTCAGGATTGATTTCTTGGGATATAACGGACATATATTCTAAATGGGATAAAAATGTAAAATCGAATACAGGCTTTTATGTTAAAGTAGATACAATTTATTGTGAAATCTCATTATCCAGTATATGTGTATCAGTTATATATCGAGATATTGATGAAAGTGATGCATTATCAACATATCATTCAATATTTATGGAAAAAGCTGGTACAACATATGTTAATGATCTTACAAACACGGTAAAGATGGAACAAGAAATACTTACTGTGCCAAGAAAGATTATGCCTATTCATCTTAAAAGAATATATAATTTGTCTGACAATTTTGGAAATACAAATGCATCTGGCTTTCGGTGGAACTATGAAAGTAGCATATTCTTTAAAGACAATATTGTTCTATGGAAAACATTTGATGGCACAGTGAAGCGCTTCATTAAATCAGATCCGATTGTTGAATCCGGTGGATATATTAAGTGGAATATAGTATCTTCGGATAATTCTCAAGATGCGTCTCTTTGGATAAAGACAAGCGAATCCCTTGATGGTGAATATGATTATTCGAACTTTTATATTGTTTCAAACAACATATACTATAGGTTTAATACCCAGGGGAAATTGATTTCAATGAACATTGAAAATGATACGAATTATGAAATAAAATTCAATTATACAAATAATAAATTGATAAGCATAAGTTACTTAAATGACAATGTTCGTACTTATATAAATATTGAAGAGACGAATGGAACTACAGATGTAAGCATTTCTTCATATGACAAATTAACAAAAAAGTATACGCATAATGAATTTGTTACAATTGAGAGTAGAATCGTTAACTATGATAATGTTGAAACTGTTATATTTCAAAGTGGAGAGACTGTCAGTTATGTATTTAATACATTAAATCAGCTTATCAAAGTAACGGACGAGAAAAATGATAATCTTGAGTTATTCTATTATGATGATGGACGTTTGCTTTCATACGTAAAAGAATTTGCTTCAGGAGATGCTGAAAATGTAGATATTATTAACGAAGATACTTACAGGAGATATTTTAGTTACAGTAATTACGCAATAGATGAAGTTATACAATATGATAAATCATTTAATGTTATATCTCATAGAGATACCGCAGGCAAGTATACGTTTGCCTCGTATGATGAAAACGGGGTAGTAAATTCATATGCGGTTTCTGAAAGTGTTGGAACGCAAATGTTACAAAATGCCGGTTTTGAAAGCACTTCTTGGGTTGGAACGTGGATAAAAGGAAAAAATCCGACGACTATTAAGATTGGAAAATATGTTAATGAAGAGAGTGAATCTTTGCCCAAAAACATAACTCCGGTAAAAATTGACAAACCTGAAAATGGTGAAAATTATTGTTGTAGTTTTTCGTCAGACCCGAAAATATCAACAACCTTATCACAAACAAAGCTAAATCTTGTTTCAGATAAGACATATGTTTTTGGTGCATGGGTTTATGTAAAAAGAGCTTTGGCAACAGGAAATATTTCGGTTTCTGTTGGTAATACAGCTAAAAGATATGAAGTGAAATTTGATCCTACTGCAGTGGGATGCTGGCAATACAATTTAATGGCTTGTAAGTTTAATGATACACAAAAAAAGGATTTTCGTATAAGTATTACCGATCAAAGCGGAGAAATATTTATAGATAATGTTACCTTATATGAAGCAACTGCTGCATCGGTTGATTTGATTGATAATATAAGTTCCTCCCCATATGAAATCGAAAGAACTTCAGATGGCAAAATGGGTAAAGAAATAATTACGGATGGAGTTATGTCCTTAATTCGGTCTTATGAATATGGCACAAATGATTATCGTCCAACAGCTGTAACAGATTTTAATGGTATAACAACATACTATGATTATTATAACCGAGACAGCTCAACGACAGTTAAAAGTGTTGGTACGGTTAAGGATTCCTCAGGAAAAATTATTGACCCAACTAACTTTACTTATGTTGCAGGTAATTTGCCGAAGTCAATTGAACAGAGTGTAAAAAATGTTTTGACATCTGAAAAAATTCAAATGAAGGCAGAATATGAATATAACGGCAACGAAGTTGAAACAGTAGAATATAATGGTGTGAAGTATAGTTTTATACATACTACTATTGAAGATGGATATAGTTTGTATACTATTTCTAAAAATAACTCTGATGCAACTTCTGAGGAATGGACTGGTTTAATACAGTATAAATATACTGACGATGGAAAAATAATTACATATAATAATCGAATAGGCGAAGGTCAGGATGAATCAGAAAGTCAAGCCAAGACTGAAGAAGAAAGAAATAAAATAGAACAGCGAAATCGCAGTAAACAGGTGACTATACAGTACACATATTCAAATGGTGTAATCACACAAATCGAAATAAAGAACAGTAATGTGACTTATCAGAAATTTATATATACATATGATAGCAATAATGAGGTCGAAAGTGTAGTTGAAACTCTTGGAAACACTAAGACTAAGTATATTAACAATGGATATGAGATATATAGTTTGAGCGATTCGACAACTATTCCGGTGTTTAAAAAGACCGAATCAACTGATGGAATTATTACTGAAACTTATCATCCGGACGCCTATTCGACGAAATCAGACAATTTGAAAGATAAAAACCCGGTTACAAAAACATATAGTAAAACGTCAAGGTATTTCGATATGAATACAGATGAAACTACGGAATCATCTTCGCAAACAATTAGCCGAGTAAAGAATTGGGAAAGTGATACTAATTATGCTGAAACAATATACAGCATTAAAAAAAGTAGTGTTTCCGATTATTTTGGCCGTATAACACGAAAACTTTCCAACGTAAAAAGCAATGACAATTCCGAAGTCAGATTTTCTGAAAAATACGATTATAAAGATTTATCTGATTCTACAACAAGTACATTGTTGACGTCTCACTCCACACAGATAGATTATGTTGATTCAAATCAGAGGAAAAAAACTCTTGTCAATAAATCTATGTATTATGAATACGATAAAGCTGGTAATATTGTTTTCCAGTATTATGTTTCGGAAGGTAATATTAGACCGGTAGCTTATTATGAGTATGATTCAGCTAATCAACTTGTAGGGGAATATAACGTTGATAATGAAGTTTGTGCTAGATATACCTATGATGCCGGTGGAAATATTACAAAAAAAGTATATTATAATGTGGATACCGTTGTATGCAATAATGAAAGTCATAAAATAGTCGACTATGGTACAGTTAAACAAACAATATCATATGTTTATGAAAATGATCTTTTAAAGAATTATAATGGAATCAATATTGGCTATGATGATTTGGGTAACCCATTAAAATATTGCGGAAAAAGTTATTCAGTATCTGTTTCAAATAAATCGAACACAATAAACGATGGAGCTATATTCGATGTTTCGGGCAAATGTGAGTGGGTAGGTAATTATCTAACTTCAATTGAGACTGACACGAACAAATATGTTTACGAGTATGATGAAAACGGATACAGAGTTAAGAAAACGGTTCTGAAAAAAAACCAGGACAAATCGTATAGCACAGTCCTAGAAGTTGTTTATGTATGGAACAATGAAAAATTAAACGGAATTATTTACAATTCATTTGATCAACAAAATGAAAACCAGTCTGTTAGTTCTATGCAAGCTGACATAATCTATGATCAGGAGGGTGAAGCAATAGGATTTATATATCAAGACTCTGATTGGTATTTTGTTAAAGATATCAATGGCAGTGTTGTTGGTATGATTAATAACGGTAAGGAACCAGTAACAATTTCATATGATGCGTGGGGATTACCCTCACTCCATTTTATAGTTGATGATTCAGAAGCTCTTGGTATGTTGCAGTATGTACTGTTAAATATGATTGTACCGTTTAATCCGGTTAGCTATAAAGGATATTTATATGATTACGAAGTAGGTTTGTTTTTTGCAAAAGATAAAGTTTACTCCCCAGCATGGGGTAGATATTTAAATTCAATGGATTTGGAGAACAAAACAAGGTCTGTTGATTCTACAATTTCTTTAAACGGTTATTCTTTTTGTAATAATAATCCGATCAATTCAATGGAACCGTATTCATATATTTCCAAAATACGTGAATCAGAATTTGCAATTGGTACAGAATCATATGGTATTGATGTGCAAATGAATGAAGCTTTTACCTCAAATGTTTTTTGCACTATATTTGCAGGCAGTCTCATAAAAAAATATGGCTCAAATAAATATAGTTATAGCGATAGTATTTATGGTATGGACACTGAATTTATGGCACAAAGTTTATTTGCTCATAATATTGCAAAGTATAAACCAGCTGCGTTCAATGCAATCAATTCATCGTGGGGAGATGGTTGGTTTATTTCAAATTCACAAAGTGACAGTGTGAAATTATATAAAGATGATCCTCATGTTTCGAAGTATAAAATGATTTGGGATGCAGGATATGCACTCATGGCACATATCTAAAAAATAGAGGATAGTTACTAGTTTTACGGGCAAGCCACAATTTATATTGTGGCTTGCCATAATCAGTATTGTATAGAAGGTGATTCTTATTATTAGAAAAATATTAAGTATAATAACGATATTTGTAATGCTTTTTGCAACATTTATATTTGACGGAAAAGTGTTCGCAATAAGCCATGAAGACGATCTGCAAGGATTTATCGACGAAACAAAAGAGTTATTGACTTTTGAGCCTGAGCAGTTGATTGAAACAAACTCAGCAAACGATGATGAGAACAAAGACAATAAGGATTTTTCTACTTGCAGATTGATTGTGAAATCCGACAAGAAACCAAAAAAGCTCAATTCGATCGGAATGGCAAGCGGATTTAAAGATTATTATATAATACAGTTTAAAAATGAGATTGACGCAAAAAATGCTTTTAAATATTATTCTGAATGTAAGGAAATAACGGCAATCAGTGTTGACGAAGAAATTGAGGGAATTACTGAAAACAGTCAAAAAGACGATATAGAGCAGCCCACTGAAACTCTGAAAAGGACTGAGTGCTGGGGCGCAGAGTCAATAGGTTTGTATGCATTGAAAGACTATGTAATCAATAACAACATATCGCTTCCGAGAGTAACTGTTGGAGTTGTCGGAACGGGTGTTGATTTGGAACAAGAATTTTTTAAGGGCAGATTGGAGAAAACCGGTTTCGACTCTTCCGAAGATAACTCCGGCAGCGAGCAAGCATACAATGATGATCATGAAACTTATGTAACCAGTGTTATTGTTGATTCAACAACAGATAATGTTGTTATCAGAAACTATAAGTGTTCAAGCGATGGTCAGTACGTATTTTCTGCATTGTTTTCCGGCTTTTTGCAGGCTATCACAGATAATGTTGATATAGTGAACTGCAGTTGGACGACTATGCTGGGCTATGGTTGGAAAAAAGAATCAACATATTATATGTTTGAAGACGCAATTAAAGTGGCACGTGAAAAAGATATTTTAATTGTCAGTTCTGCCGGAAACTATGTATTTTCTTGTTTAGAACCCAAAAAGTCCATGCCGGCTTCCTCTGATTATACTCTTACGGTTTCTGCTTGTGACGAAACCTTATACCCTTGTAACTGGACTGCTATCAGCAAGTATGTGGATGTTGTTGCTCCCGGTGAAAACATACGTGTTATCGGTTTAAACAGTAAGCATGTACTTTCAGACGGAACTTCATTTTCGGCACCTTATGTTGTGTCAATTTGTGCAATGACACTTTCGTTTCACCCTGAATATTCCGTTGATGATCTAAAAGATGCTGTTAAGGAAACGGCTACGCCTTATGACGATTTTAACGGTGATATAAGCAAAATATATGGCACAGGTGTTGCAGATGCAATAGGTGCCGTAGGATTACCTCGCCCATCTCTTTTCGCAAATTTAAAACCGGGCAAATATACGGAAAAAATATCGGTTGATTTTAGTTCTAATTATGATATTTACTATACAATGGACGGTACATACCCTACGGAAGAAACCGGAATTCATTTTTCAGAGCCGATTGAAATCTACGGAAATATGGAATTAATAAAAGCTGTTGCGTATGATGACAATAACATACCGAGCGTACCTCTTTCCGGTGTATATAGGTCTTCTGCGTTGGCAAATGAATCGGATTTTGAAATAGACAGCACGGGAGCAATTAAAGCATATAACGGTGAATTAAAAGATATGACTATTCCGTCAAGTATAAACGGCATAGCTGTAACAGGCATTAAAGGTCGGGCATTTTCAAATGTTGAAATTTATGGTATTACGCTTCCGGAAACTATGACACAAATAGGTCGCACAGGTCCTACCGGTATAGTGGTAAGCAATGCTTTCAGGGAAAACAAAACAATAATGTATATTGAAGGTAAGAATATTGAAGCAATCGGAACAGAAGCATTCTATTCATGTGAAAACCTAAGAAAGGTTGATTTCCCCAAGACAAAAGAAATTTACAGAAAAGCCTTTTACGGTTGCACGCACCTTGTAAAGAATATGACATTCCCGAGTGTTGAAAAGATTGAATTTGAAGCATTTTATGGTTCTAACGTAATTTCTTTAAATCTCCCCAATCTTGAAACCTGCGGAGGAAAAAGCTTTGCAGGAATGGATATATATCAGTTGAATTGTCCGAAGTTGAGATATATTGATAAGGGCTATCCGTCACGAGAGGGAGACATCGATCTTTTCCGAAGAACAAGTTATTATTCTAATTTGGATTTGCCGGAAATAACTGATTTTAACGGAGAAAAAATTTTTAGTTTAGAAACCAGTCCTCTTGAAACATATTGTATATCACGCCTTGAGTTTTCAAAGCTCAAATCTATTAACGATTTTCCCGATGTGTATTCAACGATGGTGTTCCCGTCAACCGTTGAAAGCTTACCGGATGATTTGAGTGAATATTCAGTTAGCACCTACACAATTTACGGTTCGTCAGGAACGCATGTTGAGAAATATGCAAAGGAAAAGGGATTTGATTTTATTGAAGTAACGCCCGAAACTGCTGTAATAACAGACCTGCTGGAATATTATAAACCATACATGGGCGAGCTTGAGGCAGATGTTGTCGGATTTAACAGACAATATCAGTGGTACGCAAATGATGTCAACAGCAATGAGGGCGGAACACCGATTGAGGGTGCAACAGGCAAAACCTTTAACCCTGCCGATTATTATGCTCCGTACTATTACTGCGTGGTAACGAGTAAGGACGGCGATTTTGATCCAATAACGATCAAAACAAGCGCTTGTGAAAATAGAACGCAGACAGCGGATTACACAGCTCTTGATAAAGTCCTTAATGAATTCGACAGTTCAAAATCGGAGCTTTACACAGCCGAATCGTGGTCTGATTATTCAACAGCCGTCGCAGTAGGCGCAAGCATAGACAGAGGATTGGTAAAGAGCAAGCAGAATATTATTGATGCGGCGGTAAAGGAAATAATCAATGCAAGAAATAATCTTGTAAGGAAAAATGCCGTCAGCGCAAGAGTTATCGGCACACCGACGCTCGGCGCAAACGCAGTTGTTGAGATTACCGTAAACGGTTCGCCCGAAGCAATTAGATTTATTGACGGAGAGAAAAACGCAGTAACATTTGACAGAAGCTCGGCGTTGACGGTCAAGGACGGCGATAATGAAATTTGGCGAATCAAGCTTGCCGTTACGTCGGAAAAGGCGGCTTACAGCATCTTCGTAAAATATAACGAGGATTATATCGACAGCGGTGTAACGCTGATCGTGACCGCATCAAGCGGCCCTGACCTTGGTATTCACTCCGTAAGCATACCCGATATGTATCCGTCGGGAACATATACTGACGGAAGAATATATGCAGGTGTTCATGACGTCATAATCAGAACAAGCAAGGATGTTTTGAAAATTCAGTTTATCGACTCCGACGGAAACACAAGAACCTTCAGCAAATATTCAACTCCGCCGACAGAGGACGGCGACGAGCTTGTATGGACAATACCGCTTAAATTTAATCTCGGCAAGATGAATTTGGGTATCAGAACACGAGCCGTGCACACAACCTTCGCGCTCACGGGGGAGTATGTGACAGGTAGGGTACTGTTCTAAATTGATAAAAATGTAGAAAGCAATTTTTGGAGGATGGGAAAATAATAAAAGAATATAAAATAGTTATACTTTAACAACAATAAACACTGTATGAAAATAAGGCATATCGCATTACTCTTATTATTCATACAGTGTTTTATTTATAAGTATTATAAAGTCCTTTCTTTCGCTTAATGCTTAAGAAAGGACTTTTATGGTATATAGATGGCTATGCTACATAGCTGAATATCCGTAACTCCTTAATTATTGAAAAATGAATTCAAAAATTAAGGAGATTACATAAATGTCAAATAAATATTTTATATGGAAAGATGAAAAATGCAAAGGGATAAATCCGGAATGGTTGGAGATTTCAGGGAAAGAGTTTTACGGGCTCGTTTCAAAGCCCGAAAATGCTCACAGAAAGTTCATTAAGGAACCGATTGACCCGGAAAACATAAGTATGGGATTTTTTGTCCTTGAAGTAACAAAGGATAACTATAATAAGTTTGATGCTTTAAGAAAGAGAAATGAGCGAAGTGAGGATGTTCTGAATGCAAACAGAAAGAGACATAAGCTATCTGAATTGACCGAGGGGGATGAACTTTCAAAAAACGTTATTCCCTTTGTTATTTCTTTTGATGCGCCTGTTGCCGATGAGGAAGAACTGCATTATCATGATATAGTTTCTGATAACGGAGATAGTGAAGATTTTATCGTTGATAAAATTCAACTAAGCAATATATATATGCAAACAAGGACATATTCGGAATTTGAACGGAGTTTACTCGATGAACTGTATTTTTTTAATACGGATAACAAGAGTGAAAGAGAATTTGCTCGAAAATATAACATTCCATTTGCTACATATCTTAGAAAAAAAGAAAAATTATTGAAGAAATTGAAAAAAGGCGGACCAAATGAGAAATAAATGTCCCAATAAGGTAATAGAGGGATAAATATCCCAAAATTCTTTGAAAACTGAATACCAAATCTTCAGGTACATTAACTGTGCCGAGGTAATACCTCAAGCTGTGACATAGATACGCCAAGACCTTTTATTAAGAAGTGAGCGATAAATATTTATATGTCGAAAATTGGGTTGCTCCCAATGATAGCAATGACAAGCATAGTGATAATGATACTTCTGTTCGTGGCCGGCGACGAAATAGGCGGTGGTGAGATTCCAATGAGAGTATGAAGCTAATACTCGCCTGAAGATTTCCTTTTGCAGAGGACAGGAATAATGCTGCAAATTTAGGAACTTGCAAATCATTGTAAGTTCCTATTACATAAGGAGGAGTAAAACTATGGAAAAGAATATAAGAAGGGGAGATATTTTTGTTGCGGCTTTCAACGGAACTATTGGTTCTGTTCAATCAGGTTTGAGACCCGTTGTAGTTATTCAAAACAATATCGGGAATATGTTTAGTCCGACTGTTATAGTTGCTACTATTACGAGTAAAACAGAGAAAAAGAGGGAACTCCCGACGCATATAGTTGTAAATGCGGACGGCTTGATGCAAGAATCAATTGTTCAGCTCGAACAAATTACAACAATTGATAAGAAGCAGGTATTAGATTTCATAGGTACTATGCCTATATCTACAATGGAACAGATTGATTTGGCGATAAAGGTCAGTTTAGATTTAGAATAAACGGAGGTAAAAACATGGAGACGATTATAAATACAATTGTTTACACTTTAGGACAGGGGATTGCATTTAATATTATTCTGCCGTTGTGGTACATAATAATCAAACTTACCGGCAAATAATTTGTGATTTAAAACAGAGAGAAGGTTAGAAATGGAACAGGAAATAAAAAATCAAATCATTTATCTTGTGACGTTGGGATTGATTAGGCGGTTTTTCAGAGAAGGTAAAATTGATATAACGCTTGCTGAAAAGCTGAACAGGAAGAATGCCGAAGAATTGTCGTGCGATTGTATCCCGATAGCATAAATCGCACATTGGATTTTTGAGAAACAAACTGATAGAATGTTGATGCAAACGGAGGTGAAACAATGGCAGAAAGAACCGTAAAGGTTATTGAACCGACAATAGGAATTTTAAATCAGAGTAAAATAATAAAGGCGGCGGCTTACTGCCGTGTAAGCACCAATTCCGAGGATCAAGTCAATTCTTTTTCGGCACAGCTTAAGTATTACACCGAATATATTTCGTCAAATCCACGAATGGAGCTTGTTGATATATATGCCGACGAGGGAATAACGGGCACTTGTGTATGTAAAAGAGATGAGTTTAAAAGAATGATGAAAGACGCTTCTAACGGAAAGTTAGATCGCATCTTTGTTAAAAGTGTTTCAAGGTTTGCAAGAAATTCACTCGAATGTCTTAAAGCAATCCGAATTCTTAAGTCACTTGGCGTAACCGTGATCTTTGAAAACGATAACATTGATACAGAGACCATGAACTCGGAACTTATTCTTTATGTGAAAAGCGCTTTTGCACAGAGCGAAGCGTTATCGGGCTCAAAGAGAGTATCAACAGCCATACGAATGAAGATGGAAAACGGAGAGTTTATTACCTATAACGCACCTTATGGTTATAAACTTGATAAAGAATGCCATCTTTTGATAGTTCCGGAAGAAGCGAAAGTTATAAGGCGTATTTTTGAACTCTATCTTTCAGGAAAAGGAATGGGGAAAATCGCTGAGATACTTAATGATGAAAATATCCCTAATGCCTCGGGGAAATGGTCCGTTTCGGGAATAAGGTATATTTTATTAAATGAAAAGTATATCGGAGACAGCATTTTACAAAAGACTTATACGCCGTGCACATTGCCGCTTAAAAATATTCCTAATCATGGCGAACTTGATATGTATTATGTTTCAAATTCTCATGAGGGTATCATTTCCCGTGAAACGTTTGAACTTACCAAGCGCAGAATGTCTCAGACGACCTGCGAAAGAAAAACTCCGCAAAAGCATTTGTTTACCGGAATTATTGAATGTGAAAGCTGCGGTTGGGCATATAAAAGAAAAGTTCAAAACGGTGTTGTATATTGGGTATGTTCAAGAAAGAAATCGGCAGGTTACCTTTGCGAGAGTAAAAACATCAGCGAAGAAAATCTGAAAAAGGCATTTGTAAAAATGTATAATAAACTGAGAAAATTTGAAACGGAGATACTTGATAGGACATATAATCAGCTCTTGAAACTGCGTGAGAAACTTTCGGGGCAGAATAATGAAGTCTCACAGATTGATATAGAGATTGCAGATCTTTGTAATAAGATCAATATGTATACGGAATTTCATTTGCAGGGCATAATTGATGATATTTCATTTCTTGAAAGAACCTCGGAGCTGAAATATAGAGTAACTGAGCTCAGAAATAAAAGAACGAAGCTCTTATATGCGAATGAAGATGAGAAAGTTATCGAAGAAATAAAAATTCTGATGGACACTTTGGAAGAATACCCGAAAGTCATTCTATCTTTCGATAATTCATTGTTCTCTTCAATTGTTGATAAGGTAATAATCGGCAAGACCGAGACAATAACTTTTAAACTTAAAGGCGGCTTGTGTCTGGATATCTAAGAAGGGGAGATGTGATAATGGCTATACGAACGATACTTTACGGTTACGATGTAGAAAACGGTAAAACTGTAATCAATATACAAGAATCCGAAATCGTGAAAAAGGTATTTTCATTATATGCAGAAGGTAAAACACTAAGTGATATTGCCTTGATGTTGACGGATCATAATGTGATATATTTCCGAAACGAAGTCAAATGGAATAAAAACACGATCAACAGAATGATTGAAAACGAAAAGTATATCGGAAATGATATTTATCCGACTATCATATCACCCGAATTGTTTAATAGGGCAAAAAACATAAAAAATCAAAAATCCTGTAAGCAGAAAAAGCACACAAAAGAAATTGAACTGTTAAGAAAAATAACCGTGTGCGGTAAATGCGGCGGTAGATATAAGAGAATAAATACTTGGGGTACAAGAGAAAAATGGATGTGCTCTAACGGTTGTGTCTGTGTTACATATATTGATGATTCAATTCTTGAAAAAGCAATTTCAGATAACTTCAATACCGCTATAAACAATTCTGCATTGCTTGATGTCAAAGCTGATTCAAAATATCAGCCGACAATCGAGGCAGTGAGAGAAGAAAATGAACTTTTGAGATTGATGGATCAACCTAAAATAAGTTTTTCAGCTGTATCAAAGAGCGTTATGCAGGGAGCAAAAGTACGATTTAACTGCTGCAAATTTGATGACGGAGAATTGACCGAAGAATTGAAAGACGAAATTTCACAGCTTTCAATAGATGAAAAAGTGGATTATAGGACGATGAAAAAATACATAAAACAAGTGACAATTCAGCCGGACGGCGGAATTGCAACTGTTTTTATAAACAATGCCGAAATAACGAATGGAGGAGCTTGAATGCAAAACACATTAGAAAGACGAGTAACAAAAATAGAAGCAAATCCATTGTTGGTAAATAAAAGAAGATCAAACGGAAAACTGCGTGTTGCCGCGTACTGCCGTGTGTCAACTGATGAAGAAGAGCAGCTTAATAGTTATGAAGCTCAAATTGCATATTATACTGAGGCGATATCCAAAAATCCGAGCTGGATTTTTGCAGGTGTTTATGCCGACGAGGGTATCACAGGTACGGTAACCTCAAAAAGAAAAGATTTTTTGCGACTTATGCGTGATTGTGAAAAAGGTAAAATTGATATGGTGTTAACCAAATCCATATCACGTTTCGCAAGAAATACAGTCGATAGCCTCAGTTGGGTAAGAAAACTCCGTGCTATGAATATAGGTGTTTACTTTGAAGAGCAGGCAATAGATTCGTTAAAAGCAGAAAATGAGATGCTTATCGGCTTGTTCAGTGTTATAGCGCAGGCCGAAAGTGAAAACATAAGCTCCAATGTTAAATGGGGCATTCATCAAAGTATGAAAAACGGTAAGTTCTGTTTAAACTTCAGCTGCTATGGTTATAAACGTGGAACAAACGGTGTTCCCGAAATAGTACCGGAGCAGGCCGAGGTAGTCAGACTTATTTTTGATAGATTTCTTGACGGAAACAGCTTGGAGCAAATTCAAAAGCACTTGGAAGAAAAGAACATATTAACATATAAAGGCTCAAAAGTATGGAACAGAAAAGTAATAGATACTATGCTGAAAAATGAAAAGTATGTAGGCGATCTGTTATTTCAAAAGACGTATGTTACCGATCCGATAAGTAAAAAGATAAAGATAAACAGGGGAGAACTGCCGAGATACCTTGTCAGCAACAACCATCCTGCAATTATTGAAAGAAATAAATTCAATATGGTGCAAATGGAAATAGCACGAAGAGGAAGTAAGCAGAAGAAATCCGCACTCGGCAAAACACAACTCGGGAAATACAGCGGTAAATATGCTTTATCGGAGTTGTTAATTTGCGGTGAGTGCGGAGGCAATTATAAAAGAAACGGAAAAACACTTAAAAACGGTGAACACAAATATTATTGGAGATGTGTAACACGCTCGGTAAACGGCAAAAAGATATGTTCATCTTCCGGCATAGAAGAAACAGTATTACATTCCGCAATTTGCAGAGCACTTAACAGGATGTTCAATTGCAGAGAAGAAGTGTTAAATCTTTTAAGAAGCAATTTAAGATATGCAATTACAGAAAATACAACCTCGGGTGAAGTGTTCTCCTATGAAAAACAAATTCATAATTTAAAAGAAGAATCGGAGCATTTTATGACTATGTTGAATAAAACAAGCGGAGACACCGAACGGATACTCGATCAAATTAAAAATAATTTCGAGCAGATTAAAATTTTGAGAGAAAAGCTCAAAATTGCAAAAGAGAGTATGAAATCTGATGAAACAGTTAATAGTGAGATTGAAAGAATGGAGAAAATGTTCACTGACGCAAATATTTCATTCAATGAATATGATGATGTGGTTATAAGACGGCTGGTTGAATGCATCAGAGTTATGAAAGGCAACAAGATAATTGTTATATTAAAAGGCGGAATACAGGTTGAGGAAAACTTAATATAAGAATAAGACTTCGGGTTGTTTGATGATAAAAACCTGAAGTCGTTTCTTTAAAGTGCATTTCTATAATTATATTTCGTGAGAATTTGTTTTTTACGGTTAATTGAAACTTCAGTGTATATTTCTGTTGTTGTTACACTACTGTGTCCAAGTATTTCTTGGACGGAACGCAGATCGGCACCATTTGCAAGCAGATTTGTGGCAAATGTATGACGAAGATAATGTGGAGTTGAATTTTTGTTGATTCCACATGACTTCTTTACCGAATTAAAGATATATTCAATTCCATGAATACTTATTTGATTTCCAAAACGATTTACAAAAATTTTATCGGTATTATTCTTTTGTTCGCTCCTGATTTTTAACCAGTTCATAAGATTGTCCCATGTATCTGTGCACGAAATATATATAAATCGTTGCTTTCGTCCTTTCCCATGTATCAGTATGGTTTGTTCGCTGAGGATAACGTCATCAAGTGATATGTTTGATGCTTCTTCAATTCTTATGCCGGAACTTATAAGCAAGTCAATTAATGCAAGATCTCTACAGGCTTTCCAGTATGTAAATTTTGATGTGTTCCTATTTATATTGTCTGATAAATATTTTATGAGTTTTGATGATTCGTCTATAGATAGCGTTTTGGGCAATTTACGCTCCTTTTTTAGTTTGAATGTATAGTTCTGATAGTAGTTTTGTTCGACATATCCGTTTTGATATAAAAATTGTAAAAACATTTTTATAACAACGAGTTTGCGTGTGATGGTACTTTCTTGCAGATGTCTCTCGTCAAATAAATGTACAACATAATTTAGTATAATGTTGTTATGTAATCCGTTAATTGATAGGAAGTTGCAAAAATCCATAAGATCAGAGTTGTAAGCTATGATTGTTTTGTCAGAAAGATTCTTGGTCGTTTTTATTACATTCAAAAAAATACTTGATAATTGATAAAAATTGTTCATTTTTACACCTCATATTAAGATAATGTATTGAATATTTTACCAAAATGTGATATAATAATTCAACAATCAACTTACAATAATACTTAATTATTGTAAGTTGAGAACGGATAAAATCTAATTATCTTATCCCATGATGTTTAGATTGTTGTGAGGTTTTAGAAGAAAACGCCAATTTATTTGTATGAAACAATCTCTGTAATAAATTGAAGAAGGAGAATATGTATGGATAAAAAGAAATACAAATATTCAGTCGCTTTATCTTTTTCTGGAAAACAACGTTCATATGTTGAACAAGTTTCAAATGAATTAACCAGACTAAATGTGCAGCACTTTTATGATTACAACGAGCAGGAAAATCTTTGGGGTAAAGATCTTGCAAGATATCTTGATAAGATTTATTACGAAGATTCTGAATATTTTATTCCATTTATTTCGAAGGAATATGTAGAAACGGTTTGGCCTAATCTTGAACTTTCCGCTGCATTAGATAGAAACATGAATGATTTTCGTCCAGATTTTCAGAAATATATTCTCCCAGTATATTTTGATGACATCAGAGTTAACGGAATTCCTAAATCAGTCGGATACTATGATGCAAATAAAGTAACTCCTGAAGCACTTGCAAAGGCAATATATAGAAAAGTTTTATCAGTATTGGACGAGTCACAATATAATAATTCTTCAAAAAAAACAGATAAATTTATAGCTAATTGCAAAAAAGAGTTTTATAACGTTAATACCAAACTGATTGAATCGGTTAATGATGATTATGTATCCCAGATTTATGATACATGCAACAATTTGTTTGGTTCTCGAATAGTTGTGATTTATGGAGAAAGAGGGCTTGGTAAGCGAAGCTGTGTTTCTAGAGCTTTATCAAAAATAAAAGATAAATCATTACATTATATACAACCTTGTTATGAAAATTGTTATAAGTATGGAAGTATAATTCAATCATTAAATTTGGATACAAACAACATATTTTCTCAACATGATTTAGATTTTGAAAGTGGTATCAAACGGAAGATTATTTCAAAATTTATCGAAAATCCATGCGTTGTCTATATTGAGCATTTCCATGAATTTGACGAGGAATCACGCAAAATGTTATATGATGTGGCAACATCATTAATTATGAGGTACGCAGGAAAAGATGTATGTCTTATTTTTGAGTTTGATTCAGATGTTTCAAACAATCTTATTGAGCTTTTTTATGAGATGATTCCTAGTCAGACAAAGCTACTTGAAATTGGTCATTTATCTCATGAAGAAATACGAGCTTGTTTCTTTAACTATTGTGACGATATTAAAATTTCTGATGAAAACCTTGCATATATTGTTCGCTCATCTTTAGGAAATATTATGTATTTGAATGTTATAGTCAATTATTTGCATGGTGCAGGATACATATATGAAATAGAAGGACAATTAACTTGTCGTAGTCTGCCAGAGGGCACATTATCTGATGTATTAAAGAAGTATCTCTTGCAGAGGTATGAACGCTTAGATGAATTTCTTAAGGAGTTATTATCTAAATCTTCAGTCGTTGGAAACATTTTTAGTGCTGAACTTCTTGAAAATCCATTTCAGATTATTAATGCCGCTGAAAAATTATCCGATATTGAAAAAATTTCAAATCTCATAGAACATTGTGATAATAAAACTTATGCTTTCGAAACGGAAGATGTACATAACTTAATTCTAAGTAATGTTTCTAATGAGCAGCAAAAAGAATGGCATAATATTTTAGCACTTTACTTTCAACGAATTTTAAGTCGTGAAAAGAAGCGAAAAAAACTATTAACTATAGATAAAACAATATTTCTAGTTTATTCTATTGCGAGTCACTTTAAGTCTGCAGCTGAGTATCAATCTGCATTACCATACTATCTTGAACTTGTTTCGCAATACTCAAAACTGTGTGATTACACTAACAAATTGAAAACAATAAAAAATATTCAGTTTATTCTTAATCAAATAGAATTAGAAGAAAATGAACTCGACAAAATGGAAATTGATATAATGATTTGGAGAGCAGATTGTTATAAGGGCTTAGGGCAATACACGAAAGCGCGTGAGTTGTATGATGAGTTGTTGGAGTTTATTGATGATGAAACATATTCTCAAATTTTAATTGATGCATACTATAATAAAAGCTATTGTTCGTACATGATGGGAAAAGTTATAGAGGCGCAAGAAATCCTTTATTTAGCAAGTAAAAAGCTCAATTTGCGTGAAAATCACAAAAAAGATTATATTCGAATAATTTCACTATTAGCATCTATATGTGATTCAACCAATGATTCTACGACACAGAGAAAATTCTATATAGAATCTCTTACATATTACAGAGAAAATAAACATGAAAATGAGTATTATGAGTTACTCAAAATGGCTAGTATGGTATTTGACGAAGCAATTGCTATAGATATGGAAAAAGAAGCTGAAATTTTTTTTAGAAGTAATCAAAACATTCGAAATCTTGCAGAAACGTTACATAATATTGCAACAACTGAATTGTATTTAAATAGAACAAAGCATATCAATTCGCACCTTACTGAAAGTATTTTATTGTTTGATACCTTTGGAAGCAAAGCAGTACATTATCCATTAAACACCAAAGGTATAGTGCAAATGATTATTGAAGAAAACTATGATGATGCGATTTCTACATTTGCATCCGCATTATCATCTAGCACAGAAGTCTACTCCGAAATTGCAATACGAACAAATTTAACGCAATGTTTGATTCAATTAGGAAAATTTCATAAAGCATATCAGCAAATAGTATTAATTGATAGTCTGATTGATACAGAGCCTCATGGTGTTGTTCCAGTGTATGAAACATTCCATTTGCTAAACTGGGCAATTTTCTTTTTTCATAGTGGTGATTATGAGAAATGTGAAGAATATATAAAAAAGTTGATCAAGCAAAATGACATTGAAGACAGGCATAAATATTTTGTTAAAGCATTGCGATATTCCATAAGAAAAAGGCGTGATTTAAAAGCTAGAAATACTGCAGGAACATCTCCTTATCCCATCTATAATTATTGTGTAGAAAAGGGATTGATTTTTGCAACACTTCGATTTTTTGAATAATAGAAGTCCCTAATATTGAGACTTTTATTGCTCAAATCTATCTAAAGCATTATATAATATTTCTTCATATACATAACCAAGCTTGAGATTACTATATTCACAACACTTGCCAAATCCGCTTTCAGGATCAACATTGGGGAGTGGCGTTAATTCCAATAAATAGTAGTTTCCTAATTCGTCAACACGGTAATCTGCTCTGCTATAATCATTACATTCCAAAAAGCGATGAAGCTTAATCGTATCATCTTCTATATGTTGTAACAAATCTTTAGATATTTTAGCAGGTATTTTTGTACATGTATCACTATACTTATCCTCAGCACTAAAAATGTAAATACTAGAGCCACTTTTACGAATAATTTCAACTGTTCCTATACATTTGGCTTTTTCCCCGTTGTAAAGTATTGAAGTGGCAAACTCTCTTCCTGATATATATGATTCACATAATAAAGGTTGATGATATTCTGTTAACAGTTCATTTACCACGTTGCACAAAGAACTTACATCATCTACATATCTAACACCTGAACTACTCCCTTCGTAATTAGGCTTAATGATCCAAGGCGGAGATACGTTTGGGGGGATCTGCATAATATCACTAATTTGGTTTATTATGTAAAAATCAGGTGTGGGTATACCTATATAGTTGGCTATAATCTTCGTGTGTGCTTTGTTTAATGTCAACCCTAGTGTATATGCATCGGAACCAGAATATGGAATATTGTTAATCTCAAATAAAGAAGGTAACCAACCTTCTCTATTCCTGCTGACAATACCCTCTGCTGTATTTAAAACTATATCAATATCAGGGAAATTCCTTGTTATAAACATGTTGTATATCTTCTCGTAATTTCCTAGAAGAATTACAGAATGTCCGCGCTGTTCCAACGATTGCTTTATAATACTAATCTCGGCTAATGTACTAAAATCACAATGTTTGAAACCTTTTGAAGAAATTTTATAATCCTCTTTTACATCATATGCTATTCCTATCTTTAATTTACGTCTCATAGTCAACCTCATTTATATTATTCATCAAAAATTTTGTAAATACATTCTCCTTGCGAGGAAGATAAATATAATTTTCCATCTAATAATGCTGTGTTTGAACATGGTGCTAAAATTATTTTGCCTCGTTCTGGAGTATCAACAACAAATTTTGGTATAGCAAAACCACTCATTGTATTGCACATATCGTTGATTATTTTAATTCCCTCTAAAATATCGGCCACATACTCTTCGCATCCTTTCACTTGGTCACATTGATATAAGTAATAAGGCTTAACTTTAATTGAAATAAGTTCAGAAAATAATTCTCGTAAGTCAGTTTCATTGTTGTTAATTCCCTTTAAAAAAACGGTTTGACTGCCAATGGGAATCCCCTTGCTCGCTAGTAAAAGAATAGCTTTTCTACTTTCAATAGTAAGTTCAGAAATATGATTGATATGGATATTAATATATAGATTATTGTATTTTCCTAATGCATTTACAAGTGTGGAATCAATGCGCATGGGAAGTGTAACAGGTATTCTTGTTCCAATGCGTATTATTTTAATATTGTTCAATGAACAAATTGCATCAAGTATTTTAGAAAGTTTTGGGGTATCTAAAATTAAGGGATCTCCACCAGTAATTAAGAGATCATCAATCTCTTCGTGATTACGCAAATATTCAATAATTTGCTCTATGTTTTCCTTGTATTTTTGATGGTTTTGCGTGACACGTTGCCTAGTGCAAAATTGACAATAACAAGCACACTGGTTTGTTGCTATATAAATTGCCTTGTTTTTGTATCGGTGCACAAGATTTTCTATAGGTGAATATAATGTTTCTTGCAAATAGTCATCTTCAAAAGGCAAGCGGTTTTGACTAGTGAAAGGAATGAATTGTTTTCGAATTTGCATATTTCCATTTTTTATGCTCTCAAGAATATATGGTGTAATTCGAATTTTCTTGTTCTTCATATCTAATTCTTCTTTTGACAATTTCAATATACTTGAAAGTTCCTGAAAGTTACATATACTATGCGATAATTGATACTGAGTATCTATATTCATATTCTCACCTTTTGTTGGTTAAAAGAATTTAAGAGTACGGATATCTACGATTTTGCGGTTATATTAAACATCATGGGATAAGATAATTAGATTTTATCCGTTCTCAACTTACAATAATTAAGTATTATTGTAAGTTAACTATATAGATGAAAGAAGAAATCATGAAAAATAATAATGAAATAAGGTCATTTTCAATATTGGGCGGAGTGAATACCGAAAAAAACAAAAGAGAAAAGGCGGTACAGATTAATTGCTTTTTTAAAATTTGAATAGTCACAGATAGAATATTACCCGACAACGATTTTATCGCTGCCGGGTTTTATATTTTCCATGCGGTATTGTTTTTGTTACTATGTAAATCGTTGTACCAAATATTCCATAAAAAATCATTAATGGTGTGGATTGCAATAAATGAAAAAGCAAAAAATCCGCTTACTCTTATGGAAAAGAATAAGTGGCTCACTCTTGAATGTCTTAGGTATATTCGATTTTCATTTTCTTTACAGGTGCATTGACTATTTTGAAAATAAGTTCGTCAATGCGGTCCGTATATCCGCCCTGCCGTATGAGATCGTTTTTTAGCTCAACAAGGCTATGTAATATCAGTGCCCTTTCGTGACTGTCTACATATAGAGGAGTGGGCATGTCTTTCATACGCTTGACCTCCTTGCATTTGTATTGTACCGTAGGTCGGTGTTAAGTTCCATTGTGCGATAGGCTTGTCCTATGCAACATCGGGAACAGCGACGTAAATATTGATTGTTCTAACGCTGCCACGCTTAACTGCTGTAGGATGCTTGGAGAAGTCCACTTTGTTATTTTCGCCGTACTTCAACACCTTGTCCGAGGTCTTTTAGATATGTACCCAAAGCCCATGAAACGCTGAATTTTGAGCTGAATTTGTACTGCATAACATTTCCGATGATTCTCTGAGTCGAAATTTTAGAAAATGGTACCATTTGTTTTGTGGATTCCGCATATTTATATCCCACTGAAAAAAGTCAAACAAATTTATAAGTCAGAAAATATACCGTCTGCCTTTCTCTTTTTTACATCATTGCTTTTGATTATTGATGAAGTAATCATATACTTTTGTTTGTACTCGCACTCGTGTGATAAAATAGGTTTTACAATTTCGTCGAGTCCGTCTTTCTTTACTGCTATTAAACCAATGCCACCTTGAGCCAACTCGTCCATATTCACATTACGTATTTTTTCTTCTGGTAATGCCAAATACGAATAATCAGAGAACATTAAATATCTTTCAGCCTGCAAAATTCCACTTTTCCAATCTTTGATTTTTGCTTCAATGGAGATTGTTTTTCCCAAATTGAGCCCCAAAATCTTTCGATTTTTGCGAATCACATTATTGGTTATTGCAATAATTTCTTGTTGTAATAACTGGTTGAGATAACTCTGTGTTTTGGACTTATCAAACGAAAAATACTCGGAAAGTTCGCAAATTGTGGTTCTGCCTTTTTCATTTATATATTCAGCAAGTGATAGTAAATAATAATCTGATATTAAAGGTATAGACTGGCTAGCACCGATGTTTATAGATATATCTGGTACGCCTATTCCCATGCGAATTTCTTTTGAATACCTTATTCTGTGTCTATCAAGGTAATCTGTAATAATTTCTACTAATTCTGTTTCCCTCATAATTACAATAGTTCCTTCTTTAATTTTTGTATAACCGTTTGCCATGTTTTAAAATGACTATATTCATCGGCTTTGAAAATTGGCTTTAATGCTTGGTGATAGTCAAATGCTTTCTGAATGCGCATTTCTATGTAATTAACTCTATCACTTATGTTTTTAAACGAACGCAGGACATTTATTTCTTCTTGTCTATTATATAAAAAATGTTTCTTCGATAGTTGTTCGTTAACCAATTCTTCTGGTCGCTTACCAGCGCAATAAGGGCAGTTGCAAGAAATATTGTGCCCAGTATTTGAGGATAAAAGCTTAATGATTTTAGCAGGATTTTTTCGTTCGATTGGGACATTTCTCATCAAGTCTGGAAAATAATAATTTAGATACAGGTTATAATTATCACTTGAGTTTTTATATAAATCCTCATAGAAACTTTCAAATCTTGAAGCGCCAGATTCAAAGCCAAACAACCCAAAGGCAAGAAGAACTAAACCAAAAGAGCCTATTCTGCCTGCGATTACTGGTTTGTTGGTTGTTCTTTGTAGCGTCAGCAAAGTACTAGCATAATGATAAAGCTGTGCGGGATTAGAATTATTATCAATACAATCTACATAAATCCAATACATATCACATGGTAATGCAGAAACTACATTTAGAAAATACTCTCGCTCGGATCTTGTAGTAAGTATATCAGTTTTTATGCAAAATCCACCGACCAAGGGTTTCTGGCAATTTATGCTCTTCAGGTAATCCTTTGTTTCATATAACAATTTAACATCGAGAGAAAACCAGTTTTCATCATCTGTAGCTTTGATACGAATTAAATTTGAATTATTACTAACATGGAAAGGCGATACGATGTATGAAGGATTATATTGTGTTTGTGCATCAACAACTTTCCTTACATACTCTTGCTTTTCCGACAGTGTTTTTAAATCCTCGAGTTCTAGTCTATTAAGACCTTGAGGGGCATATGGTAAGGAAACTAACCCCTTGACGTCAGAAAAAGTATCGTAAGCCAAACGCATAGTAGCCGGGTCTATTAAATAATTTGAGCCTGATTCCATTATGTTTTTTAAAAGATTTTTCTGCTGATTTTGATGGTTGATTGGAAAAATATAATTTTCAACCTCATGCCCGTCTTTTCTATACGACTCTATAACACTTTTTTCATTCCAAGTACGCAGAAAAAATGACGGCATGAATTCTTTTGCTATTACACGTTTATCCGAACTATCAATAGTTCGGATATATTGCAATATAGTATTTATATTATTGGGGCGCTTGTAATTCTCTTTTTCTAGCAATATAGAGATTAGGTTATCAATCTCATTTGGAACTGTAGGCGCAAATTGCCTTATACTCATTGGCGGCTCGTTAATTATTTTAAAGTAAAGTTCTGCCCTTGATTGAACTTTACCATAAGGAGTGTTTTTCGAGAGCAATTCAAACAATATAACCCCTAAAGCATAGTAATCTGAGCGGTAATCTATATTTTTGCCGTCTTTTACTTGTTCTGGTGACATGTATAGTGGAGAGCCAATCTCTGCACCTGTACTTGTTATTGAGGTGAAGTCTATTAATTTTGAGAGACCAAAATCAAGAATTTTAACCTCTCCATTTTGTGTAATATAGATGTTTGCGGGCTTCAAATCTCTATGGACGATATGTTGTTTGTGTATTGCATCTACGCCTTGCAATATGCTAATAAAAATCGAAATTGCTTTTTTGAAATCCGTATTATAGGTTTTAATATATTGGCTTAAATCTACTCCATCAACATAGTCCATAATCACATAGAGATACTTTACTCCATTATCAACGAATTCGCCATCATCAACATATGAAACCACATTGGGGTGATTTACTGATTTTAATGCTTTTATCTCACGAGTTATGCGATTATCTGTTCCTTTAGAAAATTCGGAGAATACATATGAGTAATTAAATATTTTGATGGCATATGTAATACCATCTTTTTCGCATGAATACACCGAGCCAAAAGAGCCGCTTCCCTTAAAAGTTTTTATTATATAGCCGTTAATGTTTTTTCCTAACATTTCAGTTGCCTCCATTCCATTTTCTATTTTTGCAATTCCAATTTTGAAAAGTTTTCACATTATTCATCATTGCATCAAACACAGGCTCAAGAAAAGTCTGGATTTCAGCGATAACAAACGGAAACTCAAGTGTATCATCTTTTATTGTTTTCAAAAAGTACTTCCAACGCTTCTGCATATCCTCGTCATCGGCAAGTGACACAACACGCTTAAAGCTATCTCTATCGTAGGGAGTGCCACGCCGCTGCAGGGTGTTAAAGATAGCGGATTGCAATCTCTCTCCGTCAAAATTGAATGTCCTTGAAAGATAATAAATATCGTAAAAATCTTTCATTCTGCCTGTCAGCTCAAAGCGTTGCAATATAGCATCAAACTTCTCGGCAATGGTGCTTTCAAGTGAATAAGTTTTGATTATCGGTGTCTCAAAGTCTGGAAGTTGCGTATTGATTGTGCGCTCTTCAGCACGGGGAAATATAATATCACCCACACCAATGTCAATGTTGAATGGCACACGTACATTCTTTATTTGAGCAATAATTTGTGTACTGATACCGTGATATTTTCTTTGTAGAGAAATTTCCTCAAATCCTTTTGCCCGCATTTCTATATAATCGTTGCCTGTTGGCGTGTCAATAATTTTACCAATCAAATCTTTTATATCTTCTATAGAATTAGGGTATCCACGGAGCAGAAAATCGACATCAATAGTAGCTCTGCTTTCAAAATTGGTTAGGGCATAAATGAATAGTCCGCCTTTGAGTATCAGCGTATCTCCATACCCCGATTTTGATAACTTTCTCAGAAATTCTTCTTGAACAAAAAGCTGCAAGCATTGTTGATAACTGATACCCGAAGCCTTTGCCTTATTTCTGAGCTTTGCCAAAACGGAAGCTGCTTTGTCTGCCATTACAACCACACTCCTATCAGTTCTTTTACCTTTTTCTGCACACGCAGCTTCTTAGCATACATCATAAGATTGGGAATATTCTTTTTCGGGTCATTAACATATCCCTGTATTGCTTTATTAAAAATTTCCTTATCCATTTTACTCATATTTTTTAGAACATCACATATCGTCCTGTCCCGGTCATAAATCCGTACTTTTGTAAAATCAATTTTGCCGGTTGTTTCGCCAAGCGTGACCAACTCTGGGTCAATGCGATATGCTTTAATAAATGGATATTCTATGTTAGTTCGTAATTTTGAAACATTCCTATCTATTGCAAAACTCCATTCGGCAGGGTTTCTATCACTGTACTTGTAATAAAACAGCGCTGTTTCCATGCAAAGAACAGCATCTGGAAACAATGCGTTGATGATAACTATTTCTCTGGTTTCACAGCTTTCAATCCAATGATAATAACCACGTCTTATTCTTTCAATATAGCCTTCGTCTAAAAGCTGTTTAATATCGGCATAATATAGCTTGGCTTTAAGAATTTCGGCAGTAGACATCACATAATGATGTTGCTCAAAAATCTTTCTCACCACTTTAATATCATTTTTACGCAGCATTCGCACACCTCTACTTAATTGCCTCAAATTCGTTGATTGATCGTGTACTTTACTATATTATTATATACTATTTCCATAAAGAAAGTCAATAGCGAACTACCCACTTGAAAGTAAAGGAGTGGGTAGTTCGCTATAATTGAACAGACTTCAAAATCTGAATCAAAGTGTTCGATTTGAAATTTGTTTTCTTTTGAACTATATAAAATAAGGATCTTTTGCAATGTATTAATCGTATACCGATTTACACATATCACAAAACAAAAATGATTGGGCTCAATTTTATAGTTTGTATGCAATGTTTAGGAGTATATCAATTATGTACTTAATTATCAATGAAAAATGTAATAATATAAACCTTTAAGTTGAGTATACTAATTACAAATTCGCTTAATTGGTTGACTAATCCCTTATTATATGATATATTTTAAGGGAACAATTGTGGAGGTGAGGTAATGAGAAGCTTTAACTATTCTGCAATAAAGGATCAGAAATGGGATTCAGAAATTCTTGGGTTGATTGCAGCAATATATAAAGAGGCAGGCAAGCAAGAACTTTTTTTGAAACAGCGCCCGGAAGAGCTTGAAAAGCTGGTTGAGATTGCAAAGGTTCAGAGCACCGAAGCGTCGAATGCTATTGAGGGTATTGTTACAACGAATACTCGAATTCGCCAGCTTGTTGAAGAAAAAA
>ERZ773147.504-NODE-504-length-47977-cov-5.617691_pt1 | contig 47977 bp, 37 predicted proteins | sample MGYA00580851_ERZ773147 | MGnify/ENA primary metagenome ERZ773147 (study PRJEB29015, sample SAMEA2737818) | human gut metagenome | biome: human gut; feature: human-associated habitat; material: faeces | place: China | collected 2012 ... | reverse complement strand
CGACACGCATAAAAAGCCTCCCATTTCTCGTGTCCAAGAAATGGGAGGCAGTTCACAACTTGGTCCTCCCCGCTTTTAATTACGCCTTCTTCATCACGAATGCCAATCCAATATCGCAGGCACAGCGTACGATTGACGCGAAGAGCCACGATGCCGGCAGTGTCATAAGCAGCGGCATCGTCTGCCAAGGAATAAACCAATCGACCGCGTGGATTGCAAAGATGGCAAGACTGGCCTGTCCGCAGAACACGAGCGATCGCTCAAAGGATCCCAAAACCGGCACGTCTTTCAACTTCTCCAGCGCCATGGAAACCCAGCACACGCAGTAGCTGCCGGCAAGAGCGGCAACTGTCGCAACCACAAACCCATCCACGCGGCGGCTCGAAAGCTCAAGCCCACTCAGCGCGCCAAGGACAAGCCAAGCGACACCGGCTCCAATAAACAGCAGGGGCTTGCTCACGCTCGGCTCCAGCCCCCTTTGGCGCGCCGTATAGCCAACCCACATCAGCAGCACAATATAGCAGCTCAGATCCAAATCGAGCGGCAGGTAAACACCCATTAAGCGAGACACGCTCAATCCGCAAAAGGCAATCGCGGCACAGACAACACCCTGCCAAACTACCCCAATCCCGCGGCGATCAAACAGCCGCACAAGTACATTAAACAGTAGGCGCGACGTAAACAGCGCCGCCAAAAACCATGCCATGCCAACGGCGGTAACGCCAAGCCCAGGCACATCAACGCCCGAGGCAAACACAAGCGTCTTAAGCCCCGCAACCAGCGTACCGCTCGTCAAAGGAGCGCCGCTCATCAAGAACGTCGGCACCTGCCACGCCAGTGCAAGAACCACATACGGCACCAGCAGGCGCGACACCGAATCACTCAGCAGCTCGCGCCACGGCTTCGGCCTAAACGTATACCCGGCAAGAATAAAGAACACCGGCATGTGAAACGAGAAGATCGCGTGCCGCAAGGGAGAGGGATTTGGGACGGTGTGCCCCACAATGACCAGAATAATTGCGATCCCCTTTGCAATATCGATCCAGTCGAGCCTTTTGCTTCCCATTGCGAACCCTTCAAAACCACAGCACACAAGATGAAAAAAGCCCAGACCTCCAAGCGGTCCGGGCTTAATAAACGATGGTGCTCCATGGCGGATTCGAACCGTCGACCTTGGGATTAGAAGTCCCCTGCTCTATCCAACTGAGCTAATGGAGCATATAACCGCACGCCCAAGCAAGCGCAAGCCTGTCAGGCGCAAGTAATTATAACCTAGTTGAACTGCTCGCGGTACGCCTTGCAGACCTCATCGACCGGGCCGTCCATGCGAAGGTCACCCTTCTCAATCCAAACGGCACGCTGGCAGATGCGTTCAACCTGCTCCATGGAGTGCGAAACGAACAGAACCGTCACGTCGCCGCTCTGGATAAAGTGCTGGATGCGGGCCTCGCACTTCTGCTGGAAGAACACATCACCGACGGACAGCGTCTCGTCAACGATCAGAATATCGGGCTCGGTAATCGTCGCGATTGCAAAGGCAATACGCGCAACCATGCCCGAGGAGAAGTTCTTAAGCGGCATGTCGACAAAGTTCTGAAGCTCAGCGAACTCGATAATGCCGTCAAAGTTGGCGTCGATGAACTCCTTGGTATAGCCGAGCAGGGCGCCGTTCAGATAGATGTTCTCGCGGGCGGTCAGCTCGGGATCAAAGCCGGCACCAAGCTCAATCAGCGGCGCGATGTTACCGTGCACCTTAACGCTGCCCTCGCTTGGCTCAAGCACGCCAGCGATAATCTTGAGCATCGTAGACTTGCCGGAGCCATTGGTGCCAACCAGACCCACGACCTCGCCACGATGAATATCAAACGAAATATGCTTAAGCGCCCTAAACTCCTCAAAGAACAACTCGTGCTTGGCAAGCTTGATGAAGTACTCCTTGAGGTTGGTCAGCGACTCGGACGCCATGTTAAAGATCATGGTGACGTCGTCGACCTCGACAGCCAGAGGCTGCTCGCTGTAATCAACAACAGATTCAGTCATCACAGCACTCCTTAGATGTAGAGGATGAACTTGCGCTCGGACTTGTGGAACACGGTATAGCCAATAACAAGCGCAAGAACCGCCCAAGCAGCGCACATACCAAACGTCATAAGCGAGGGCGTAGTTTGGAACAGAAAGATATCGCGCATAAACTGCAGGTAGTTGTACATGGGGTTCGCATACATCAAGATACGCACGAGATGCGGCATTTGCGCAATATAGTCAGTCGTCCAGAAGATGGGCGTAATATAAGTCCACGCCGTAATGACGACGCTCCACAGATGCATAACGTCGCGGAAAAAGACCGTAAGGGCAGAGAGCATCATGCCCAGGCCCATGCAGAAGCACATAAGCAGCAGCAGGCAAACCGGCAGCAGAATCAGGTGCCAAGAAGGCATAACGCGGAACCACAGCATGACGATGGCGACGGCGACCAGCGAGAAGGCAAAGTTCACCAGCGAGAAAAGCACTTTCTGCACCGGGAAGACCCAGCGGTGCACCTTAACCTTCTTGAGCAGAGGGGCAGCACCCACGATCGACGTTAGGGCCTGGTTCGTGGACTCGGACATGACGGCAAAGGTAACGTTACCCACGATCAAGTACAGCGGGTACATCTCGGGCGTCATTGATCCATTGCGGCCCTGGCCAAAAATCGTCGAGAACACGATGGCCATGACGATCATCATCAGCAGCGGGTTGAGAACCGACCATGCGACGCCCAGAACGCTACGGCGATACTTGATCTTAAAATCCTTGGTAACCAGCTGACGAAGGATAAACGCGTCCTTCTCAAATTCGTTCTTAGCAAACGTCGCAGGCAGACTGCGAGTTTCTTGTTGCTTTGTCTGATCCGACACGGATGCAGCTCCTTTACTCGTAATCGTTGACAAACGAACAGTATAGACCCGACGGCCATGCAAACGATTCGCGCAACAAAACTGGAGAACTAACCCACATCTTAGGATGCCAAGCCCAAACGGCTATACTTTCAAGAATTGAATGTATAAGGAGCATTGAGTGAATTCTGAATCCATCGCCGTCATCATCCCCTGCTACAACGAAGCCCTCACGATCGGCAAAGTCATCGACGACTTTCACCGCGAGCTTCCGCAAGCGACGGTCTATGTCTATGACAACAACTCGTCGGACGATACCTCACGCATCGCTACCGAGCACGGCGCCACGGTCCGCTTTGAGCCCCGCCAGGGAAAGGGCAACGTGTGCCGCCAGATGTTTCGCGACATCGACGCCGATTGCTACCTGATGGTCGACGGCGACGACACCTATCCCGCCGAGGCGGCCAAAGCCCTCTGCGAGCCCATCCTTAACGGCGCGGCCGACATGACCGTAGGCGACCGCCTTTCCAACGGCACCTACGCCGAGGAAAACAAGCGTGCTTTCCACGGCTTTGGCAACAACCTAGTTCGCGCCATGATCAAGTGGATCTATGGCTACAGCTTCGATGACGTCATGACCGGCTACCGCGCCATGAGCCGCCCGTTCGTTAAAACCTTCCCTGTGCTTTCCGAGGGTTTCCAGATTGAAACCGAGCTCTCGATCCACGCCGTCGACCACCGCTGGCGCATCAAAGATGTGCCCATCGAGTACCGCGACCGTCCGGAAGGCTCCGAGTCCAAGCTCAATACCGTGAGCGATGGCATTAAAGTCGTTGCGATGATCGGTACGCTGTTCAAGGACTACCGCCCGCTGAAGTTCTTCAGCCTCGTCGCGCTTCTGTTTGCGTTGATCGGCCTCGCCCTGGGCACGCCCATCGTTGTCGAGTATTTCCAGACCGGCCTCGTCCCGCGCTTCCCCACCGCCATACTCGCCGCCTCGTTTATGTTCCTGTGCGGTCTGAGCCTTGCGACCGGATTCATCCTGGATTCCGTGGCAAAGGTCGAAAAAAAGCAGTGGGAGGTCAACGTGTACAGCAAATACGCCTACGACGACCAGCCCGGCCACCCTACTTCCAAGCCAAGCGAGAGGTAGACCGCCATGCCGCTCATCTCCATCGTCGTGCCGTGTTACAACGAGCAGGAATCACTTCCGATCTTTCTCAAAGAGTTCGATGGCGTCGTTCGCATCATGACCCAGCAAGACCCCGGCATCTCCTTTGAGGCAGTCCTCATCGACGATGGCTCGGCAGACAAAACGCTCGCCGTCATGAAGGCAGAAGCCGCGGCGGCGCATCCATACGCCATCCGCTGGCACTCTTTCTCGCGCAACTTTGGCAAGGAGGCGGCACTACTCGCCGGACTCCAGCACGCAAAGGGCGACTATGTCGCCACCATGGATGCCGACATGCAGGACCCGCCCTCGCTCCTGCCGCAGATGTACGAGATCTTGCAAACCGAAGACTACGACAACGTCGCAACGCGCAGGACCACCCGCGAAGGCGAGCCTCCCATCAGGTCGTTCTGTGCCCGTATGTTCTACAAGATCATCAACCGCATTTCCAAGGCCGACATCGTCGACGGAGCACGCGATTTTAGGCTCATGAAGCGGCCTATGGTCAACGCCATCATCTCCATGGGCGAATACAACCGATTCTCCAAGGGCATTTACGGCTGGGTCGGCTTCAAGACCAAATGGCTCCCCTACGTAAACGTCAACCGCGTGGCCGGCGAGACCAAATGGAGCTTTTGGTCGCTGCTCCTTTATTCCATCGACGGTATCGTCGCGTTTTCCACGGCACCGCTCTCCCTCGCCGCCCTCACGGGTATCGTCTTCTGCCTCATCGCTATTCTGGGATTCGTCGTCATCCTAGTAAAGACGCTTGTCTGGGGCGACCCCGTCGGTGGATGGCCGTCGCTCGCCTGCCTCATAACGCTGTTTGGCGGCATGCAGCTTCTGTGCCTGGGAATCATAGGTGAATACTTGGCAAAAGCCTACTTGGAAACCAAGCGACGTCCCATCTATATCATTCGAGAATCCAACGAGGAATCTGATGACACGGCCCAATAACAGCACGCTCAAGAATGTGGCGTTCTACGCCGCCTGCTTCGCATTTTCCGTCGCACTCTTTGTCGCACTTGCAGTGGCAGGGCATGTCTACCCCTTTGGCGACAACTCGTTTCTCACCAACGATCTCAAATACCAATACATCGACTTCTTTGCTTGGTTCCGGCGCGTCCTTTTAGGCGAGGCAAGCCTTCGCTATTCCTTCTCGCAAGGACTCGGCATGAACACATGGGGGCTCTATAGCTACTACCTCGCCAGCCCCTTCAACCTGCTCTGCGCGCTGTTTCCCGCAGACAAGCTAACGCTCTTCGTGTTTGTTATCTCCGCGCTCAAACTGGGCTGCATCCACATCAGCAGCGCTTGGTATGTGCAAAAGCGCTTTGACCTACCCAAGCCCGCAGCATTCCTGCTTTCCCTCTCGTTCACGTTTTGCAGCTGGACCATCAGCAACCTACGCAACCCGCTCTGGATCGATTGCCTCATCCTGCTGCCCATCTGCGCCTACGGATGCTACGAGCTCATCCGCAAGCAGCGCATGATCCGCCTCGTCATCGCAACGGCGCTCAATGTCATGTTCTGCTGGTATACGGCCTACATCAGCATCCTGTTCCTCTGCATCTTCGTATTGGTCGAATTTGTCGATTATGTTGCAGAAGAAGGTTTTAGCTGGAAGCTCATGCTCGATCGGGCCCTGCGATTCGCCGGGGCTATCGCGCTCGGACTGCTTCTGTCCGCCTGGACCTTTTTGCCGACCATCCTTGCCATGTCCAAGGGCGGTCCCGTTCTAGCACTCGGCCCCCTACTTAAAACCAGCCTCAAGTCGCTCATCAGGGGCTTTCTTCCCTGCATGTGGGTAAGCAACGAAAGCACACCGCAGTTCTATTGCGGCATCGTCATGATGCTGCTTGCGGTGAGCCTGCTGGTTAACCGCACGGTTTCGATCAAGACGCGCATCGCAACACTCGTCGTCACGATAATCCTGGTCGCAAGCTCCGTTTTGAGCCCGCTCGAGTACATCTGGTGCGGCATGCGCGTTCCCAACGGCTTCTACTCGCGCACGGCTTTTTTGCTGAGCTTCTTTGCGCTGTGGGCCGCAGGACACGCGCTGCATGCGCTCAAAAACCAGCCTAAATTGCGTCAAGCCTATCGCCCCGTCGTCATCATGCCCCTCCTGGCACTAACCGCCATTGAGTTGTTTGCCAACGCCCATGTTATGTGGAACCAGCTGTACACAGGCTATTCCGAAAAAGCCAACAGCGCCTATGTCGCCACCGCAACCGACACTATCACGACCATTCAAGACCAGACTTCGGCGTCGTTCTATCGCATTGACCGCACAACCACACGCGTCGACAGCGCCGTCCTCAACGAAGGCTTGGCGCTTGGGTACAACCAGTTGTCTTCGTATTCGTCTGCCAACAATCCGCAGGCCATCGCACTGCTCAACTCCCTTGGATACAGCAGCGTCGGCGAATTCTCGACCCGTTATGCCGAGCCCATTCTTGCCGTTGATGCCCTGTTGGGAGTCAAGTACGCCATCGCCGAGCACGCGCCTTCGGGATACGCGGCAATGACTGAAATAGCCGATACAGCAAGTGCGGTGTACGAGAACCCCTACGCGCTCAGCGTTGGTGTCATGACATCCAATGACATTCAAAACTGCACGTTGAAGGGCGAGAACCCCTTCGAAAAGCAAAACGACCTCTACAGCAAAATCCTGGGCCGCGAGGTAATGCTCTATACCAAAATCGAGGCCAAAAACACGGAGGATGACGAGAACTTAAGGCAGTGGAACGCCACCGTGCCGTCGGGTTCCATCGGGTATCTCTACATCAACAAAGATGCGACCGCCGGCAGTTATTGGCCCGTCACCCTTACCATCGACCAGCGAACGATCGGAAACGAGGCCTGGAGATTCGACAATAATATACGCCAGATTGCGGATGCATCGGACTCCCCGAGCCAGCATACGGTGTCAATCGGAGTCGCAGAGGGCTATACAGACATGCCCCAAGACAATGAGCCGGTCTTTTACGCCCTCAATCTGGACGTTTTCGAGCAGATTATTAACGAGCTTAAGATGAGCGAATTTGTTCCGACGGTTTTTGAGGACGGAAGGATCGAAGGCGAGTATACCGCCAAGGATGACGGCAACCTGCTGTTGAGCGTTCCGTACGATGAGGGCTGGAACGTAACGGTAAACGGAACCGCCGCAGAACTAACGCCCGCCGCCGATAAGGGCTTGTCGTCCCTGAACATGCAGAAAGGCGCGAATAAGATCGTGATGACCTACAAGACTCCGGGCGCCCTTGCGGGGCTTGCAGTGAGTCTGGCGACCGCCGCCGCCCTTGTTGCAGCGGGTCTATACGCCAGGCATAAGAAAAGCCGCCGTTAACAAGCGGCGGCTTTTTCTCTCGAAAAGTTAATAACGGCTAGAGCGTCTTGAGGTACTCCCCCAGCTCTTCCTCCCAGTCGAGCATGTGGAAGCCTGCAGCCTCGAGCTTGGACAGGTCGAGCGCCGAGTGGACCGGGCGCGGGGCGACGGGACCGGCGGCGTTCGCGTAGTAGTCGGCGGTCGAAACCGGCACGACCCTCTCGCCGTTGCCGTTGGCGGCCTCGAAGACGGCGCGGGCGATGTCCGCCCAGCTCTTCACGGCACCGGAGCCGGTGCAGTCGTAGGTGCCGTAGGGCGCGTGCGTGCCCAGCACGTGGAAGATGGCCTCGGCCATGTCGCGCGTGAAGGTCAGGCGGCCCAGCTGGTCGTCCACGACGGTGACCCGCTCGAGCCCGTCCTCGGGGTCGGCGACGCGGTCGGACAGCCCCTTCATGGTCTTCACGAAGTTGTGCCCCTCGCCGATGACCCAGCTGGAGCGCATGATGTAGTGGCGGGGGCACCCTGCCACGGCGATGTCGCCTGCGGCCTTGGTCTGGCCGTAGACGGACAGCGGGCTGAACGGCTCGTCCTCCGCGTGCACCTCCACGGTACCGTCGAAGACGTAGTCGGAGGACACGTGGACCAAGGTGATGCCGTGCTCAGAGCAGGTGCGGGCGAGCAGGGCGGGGCCGGTCGCGTTGGCCTTCCAGGCGATGGCGCGACCCTCGGGGGTCTCGGCCCTGTCCACCGCGGTGTAGGCGCCGCAGTTGATCACGGTGCCGTAGAGCGACCAGTCGTACTGCGCGTAGGCGTCGGGGTCGGACATGTCGAAGGTGTCGATGTCGCAGAAGTCGAAGTCCTTGGCGACGCCGCGCTCCTCCGCCAGCTTTCGGACCGCGCGGCCCAGCTGGCCGTTGCAGCCGGTGACGAGGGTGCGCCTGGGAGCCATCGGGACGACGTCGGCGAGCATCGGGTGGTTGAGGTCGGCCTCGGAGACGGTGGCCTCGGTCAGCGGGATCGGCCACTCGATGGCGAGCTCGGGGTCGGCGAGGTTCACGAAGGTGTAGGTCCTCTTCAGCTCGAGGGACCAGTGGGCGTCCACCAGGTAGGTGTAGGCGGTGCCGTCCTCCAGGGCCTGGAAGGAGTTGCCCACGCCGCGCGGGACGTAGATGGCCTTACTCGGGTCGAGCGTGCAGGTGAACACCTTCCCGTAGGTGGCGCTGCCCTCGCGCAGGTCGACCCAGGCGCCGAAGACCGAGCCTCGGGCCACCGAGATGAACTTGTCCCAGGGCTCGGCGTGGATGCCGCGGGTGACGCCGCGGCTGTCGTTGTAGGAGATGTTGTTCTGGACGACCCTGAGGTCCGGGATGCCCAGGGCGGTCATCTTGGCGCGCTGCCAGTTCTCCTTGAACCAGCCGCGCGAGTCGCCGTGGACGGCGAGGTCGACGACCTTCAGGCCCTCGATGCCGGTCTCGGCGACGGAGAGGTCCTTCTCGAATGCGATGTCTGCCATGTGGGAAAAGCTCCTATCGAAGAGGTTGTATAACCGGGGGCGCCCGCGCGGGGACGCAGGATCATCCCCATGCCCTGCGGCCCCGCGCGGGCGCCCCGCGGTGCGGTTCGCCGGGGTCCGGCCTACTGCCCCTGGGCGCGGTAGCGTGCCTCGGTGGCCTCCTTGGCCGGGCGCCACCAGGACTCGTTGGCGACGTACCAGCCGATCGTCTGCTTGAGCCCCTCGGCGAAGTCGGTGTGCGCCGGCCTCCAGCCCAGCTCGCGCTGGAGCTTGGTCGAGTCGATGGCGTAGCGGCGGTCGTGGCCGGGGCGGTCGGCGACCCAGTCGAAGTCCTCGGGGTCGCGGCCCATCGCCTCGAGGATCATGCGCAGGACCGTGATGTTGTTCTTCTCGCCGTCGGCGCCGATGAGGTAGGTCTCCCCCATGCGGCCCTTCGTGAGGATGTCCCAGACGGCCGAGGAGTGGTCCTCGGTGTGGATCCAGTCGCGGACGTTCTCGCCGCGGCCGTAGAGCTTGGGGCGCACGCCGTCGATGATGTTCGTGATCTGGCGCGGGATGAACTTCTCCACGTGCTGGTAGGGTCCGTAGTTGTTGGAGCAGTTGGAGATGGTCGTGCGCAGGCCGTAGGTGCGGGTCCAGGCGCGGACCAGCATGTCGGAGGACGCCTTGGTGCTCGAGTACGGGCTGCTCGGGTGATACGGCGTCTCCTCGGTGAACTTCGCCGGGTCGTCGAGCGCAAGGTCGCCGTAGACCTCGTCGGTGGAGACGTGGTGGTAGCGGACGCCGTATTTGCGGACGGCCTCCAGCAGGCGGAAGGTTCCCTCGACGTTGGTGCGCAGGAACGGCTCCGGGTCGGCGATGGAGTTGTCGTTGTGGGACTCCGCGGCATAGTGGACGATCGCGTCGTGGCCGGGGACGATGCGGTCCAGCAGCTCTGCGTCGCAGATGTCGCCGACGATGAGCTCGACCCTATCCTCGGGCAGGCCGGCGATGTTCTCGGGGTTGCCGGCGTAGGTCAGCTTGTCCAGGACGGTGACGTGGACGCCCGGGTGGTTGTTGACCACGTAGTGCACGAAGTTGCTGCCGATGAAGCCGCAGCCGCCCGTGACGATGATGTTCTTAGGTTCAAAAATCTCAGACATGAATCTCCTTTTTTCGCCTACTAGAGATGTAAGTACTTAAACATTTGAACATATGAGCCTTCAGCAGAATCAGAATCTTCTCCTGCAGGTTTGTTTCTTATGCCAAACTCTCTGTATCCCATGCGACTATAGAACTCAATAAGACCAGGCTCATTGACAGAGTCCAGAAACACAAACCTTCCGCCAACAAGACGCTGTATGTCAGAAATAGACTTTTCAACGAAAGCCATGAGTTCTTCACCGGTTACGCGACCTATACCTGAATCGCTTTTCCCAAATTGCGCCAACAGAACACAAGGCAAATCAAAACAACCAGTTTCTGGTCTAAGTTCACCAAAAGAAGCCAACTTCTTGTGAGCTGTTTTTGAAACGACATTCTCAGGAATGGAGGCAATCTTTAGAGCAAGGGCATAAAAGCCAACTAAAGCGGCCGCATCTGTATCAAATACAAGATAAGAGGCACAGAAACCCCTCAGGTTAAAATCAAACGCGTTATAACGAACAAAATCCTCTATATCCTTGTTACGTTCACAGCGAAAAGAGGAGAGAACGTCCGAAACCTCGTCCTCTCCTCGCGCATTAAGTAATTGGAGTAAAGAATACGATACAAGCGCCATTTCTAGAAGCCCATCGATTTAAACAAAGAATCGATGGCCTTCTTCATGTCTGGCGTCAAAGACGGATCCGAAGGCGATGGCTTGAACTTCAAATCCTTGGTTACGCCTTCATCATATGCGTCGCACAACGCCTTTACGCCCTGAGGAGAGAGCATCCTAATCGGTGTTTTTAAACTTGAAGTAGCCATATGCCCTCCTTCTCTTAAAAATATCTACTTAGATTATAACCGAAAATACGAACACATATTCGAATTGCCCGATTATCATGAAATTCTAACGCAGCTTCTTACTTCGCTTGCTGCTCAAGACGCTTTACAAGCTGTTCCTCAGAATGGACAAACTCAAATGGTTCATACTCGCCATATGCGGAAGGACGACTGATGTTAATGAGCTGAAGGTCAGAGATGCCGAAACGATCCTCTATCCTTCGCATCATCTCGACAAGCTCCTGGCCCGGCTTAACGGCCATTACCAACGAACCTTGCTCAGAAAACCACTTAGCAACCAGATAACGCATCAGCCAACTCGCCTCCCCAGTACGAAAGGGATGAGAGAAGGTCGACTGAAAGGCCATCACGCTCAAGAATGTCGTTCATCTCTCATCCCCTTCCACCAGGCAATTAGTACTCGCGCGGGCTGTTGACGATCTCGCCGGCGGCGACCTTCTTCAGGTGCTGGCCGTAGACCGACTTGCCGTAGGCCTTCGCGGCCTCCTCCAGCTCGGCGGTCGTGATCCAGCCGTTCTCCCAGGCGATCTCCTCGGGCACGGACACGGGCAGGTCCTGGGAGTGCTCCACGGCGCGGACGAACTCCGCGGCCTCGTGCAGGCTCTCCATGGTGCCGGTGTCCAGCCACGCGTAGCCGCGGCCGAGGGTGACCACGGACAGCGTCCCCTCCTCCAGGTACATCTGGTTGAGCGTGGTGATCTCCAGCTCGCCGCGGGCCGAGGGCCTGACCTCATGAGCCTTGGCGGCGACGTCGCCCGGGTAGAAGTACAGGCCGGTGACGGCGTAGGAGCTCTTGGGCTCGGCGGGCTTCTCCTCGATGGAGACGGCACGGCCCTCGCCGTCGAACTCCACGACGCCGAAGCGCTCGGGGTCGTCCACGTGGTAGCCGAAGACCGTGGCCCTGCCCGACTCGGCGTTCTGGACGGCGCGCGTCAGGTGGCGGCTGAGGCCGTTGCCGTAGAAGATGTTGTCGCCGAGCACCAGCGCGCACGGCTCGCCGGCGATGAACTCCTCGCCGATGGTGAAGGCCTGTGCGAGGCCGTCCGGCGAGGGCTGCTCGGCGTAGGAGAGGTTCACGCCGTAGCGCGAGCCGTCCCCGAGCAGGCGCCCGAAGTTGGGCAGGTCGGTCGGCGTGGAGATGACCAGGATGTCCCGGATGCCCGCCAGCATGAGGGTGGACAGCGGGTAGTAGATCATGGGCTTGTCGTAGACCGGCAGCAGCTGCTTGGAGGTCACGAGCGTGAGCGGGTACAGGCGAGTGCCGGACCCGCCGGCGAGGATGATGCCTTTCATATATTCCGTCCTCTACAATCGAAAATAGTTATAAATCGAGTGGTTAGTAAGAGTTTGATATTCTATTAAGTTAATCCTTCTCAATATTAACGAAAGAAGCAATTGATGAACAACCGCAAGGACACAACCCGTAGAGACGACATAACGAACGTAAGGGCCCTTGCAATATTCCTTGTAGTCCTAGGCCACAGCATTATTCTGTATTCAAGTGCGTGGGGATATTATCCAACTGAACAAAAATCAATTCTGTTGGATAATCTCAAATTCTTAATAAACGGAATCCAGATGCCCTTGTTCTTTTCGTTATCTGGCTTTTGTTTTTTATGGAGCTGGAATCGAGCAAGCGATTTTATAAGTCAGATCATTAAAAAAGCTCAACGCTTAATTATCCCCTATATCATGATTGGAATATGTTGGCTCTTCCCCATCAGGATGCTCGTTAAGTATCCCTATTACAATGGCCAAACTATACCGCACATCATCTTTAAATCAATTCTGTTGGGCGAAGACAACGGTCACCTTTGGTTTCTCCCGACTCTTTTTTTCATTACAGCAGCCACGTCGTGCATCTTTCAAATACTCGAAAAGAGCCCTCTAACAAGTTTTAAGGTTCCGATAGTTTTCGGCGCTTCAATTTATCTTTACCATTTTGGAATACCATCAGCGAACAGGTATATCAATTTGGCAGAAGCAAATGCGATATGGTTTGCGCTTGGCCTAACAATCCACTACTTGGAAGCAAACAAATGGTTCGAGAGTTATAAAAGGCGTAAAAGCCTATCAATAGTCCTAATACTATTATTCCTTGTAAACTTACTAAAACAAGTTGTGCCCCCCATTGCTTCCACCGCCCTTACTTGCATGGCGGTTGCATCAATTTATTGCGTCATCCCCCAAAAGACAAACCTACTAACCGAAAAGATTAGCAAAAACAGTATGGGAATATATCTTTTTCATTCTCCACTGGTTTACATTTCTTTTACCTACTGGCCCAACATAGCCCCAATGGCGATGGCAGCAATTAACCTGATTGGATTTGGATCAGTCGCCTATATGTTGACAAATCTAATTCGAGCCACAAACATGGGTTGGATAATCGGGGAAACGCCAAAGGCATCACACGATAAGAAACAGGGAAAGCAATAGCCAAGGAATACAGCTAATTAAACTGTTTCTTCCATTTATCGATGCTCGTCCAGGGAAGATTAATCTCAGTTTTAACGGGATGGTTTACCCAATCAGCTAATTTATGGAGATAGCCGTCCTCGCGTTCAAGAACGGGAAGCCCCGTATCCTCACCGATCTGACGGGCTCGATTATCAATTGCAATGATTAGGGAGCGATGACCTCCATTTAAACAGCGAATGCCCGCATGGAGACGCGTCCCCACATAATCAAACTCCTCGGTTTCAATTACACGATTAAGGTCTTCGATATTGGGGCCAATAACATTAAATTGCGTCAGATCGACTATTTGATCAAGACACCAATCAACATCATGGCTTCCTTGAACCCAGATCGTTACCTTTTCGTATTCCGACGACAGCAATTCCAGCATCTTACGGTCACGTTCCGCATCGAAACAATAATCGGTAATTGACGTAACAACATTTTTAGAACGCTTGGAGGAAATCTCGAGTTGCTTAGATGGGGTTAACGACCACATGGTCGGACATGCGGTATTAAGAACATTCTCTATGCCAATAGAGTTAAGCCTCTTCTTAGTCATTTCATCTCGAACACTATGAAGATATTCATCGGATAGCAAGGTTTTATAGAACTTCTTTGTATAGGCGTCGATAGCATCGTCCACCCCAATGTCAGACATGCCCACGCCGAACAAAACAACATTTCTATTATTGCCCAACCGCTTGGCAAGCGCCCATTGCTGCTGATCAGCCATATGCGTATACAGAATATTTGTGCCGCACAAGAGCTTTACGTGTTCAGGATACATTTCAAGCTCTTTGGAATAATAGTGCGTTGCCACATGGGGCAACGCACCGCCAAAGATTTGATCCGCGATACAGCCAGAGGCATCCATGATCACATGGTCACCAGAGTTCTCGCTTCCCATAGCCGTATCCAAAAGGAGATAGCGTTCTTGCTTAACACCATCGGATTTTTCATCGTGCCTGCGCGATGTCGCAGAGGCTTTAAGTAGCTGAGTCCATTGGTTAAAGCGCGCCATTAGTTTCTCCGAAATAAACGTTTGAGTAGAGCAACGTGACCGCCATCGACACCCGTCGATGCAGAAGGCTGACACGGTTCACAATATTCATCAGATAGGTTAAAAACGGCAGACACGCTGCATGCGCCACTTTCAACCGAACGAACAACAGGATGAGCGTTGCGAGAAGGCGAAAGACAGACAAGTTGGCTTAGCTCGGCGACACAAAGCGGATTTTTGCCGTCTTCCGCAAAAGAGTATATATGAATGCGAAGATAGGCCTCTTCATCATCATTTAAAAACAGCGGAACATGCCCCGCAAAATGGCCGTCCCTAGATTCAAGACTAATCCAGCGAATATCAGACTGATCAAGGGCGCGCCAAACAGCTGCGCGAACATCCACGGGCACCAAAGACGACTCGAAACGCACAGTCAAATCAACAGAAGAAGCTTGGATGAGCGTTTGAGACATGGCAGACGATAGCAATCGAGCATCAGCAAGACGATCGCTGAGCAAGAAGACCTTACTTTGTTCTTCAGTTTTTAGAACATTCCCGAAGGCGGACTTCCCGCTAGCCAAGGATGGCTCTTCATTCAAATAACGCGTAATGGCCTCGAAGAACATTTCATTTTCACGCTCAATCGACGTACAGCTAAATCGATTAGGCGAATCGCATTTTGAGCCTGAAAGAACCTCAAGAATAGAAGAAGCAATGCCACAAGCAGAGGGCTCAGCGAGGTGGATGGTGCCCTCCGGAAAGTCGAGTAGGTTATTCTCACGGTTTATTTCAATTACCGAGAGCTTCGATGCAAGCATTTCGAAAGGCAGGCGAGAGGGATTGGTCACGCTCAACGATACGCCGGCAACACACTTGGCATAAAGCGAGGCGCATTCATCAGCAGTCAAGATGCCGAGGCTGCGTACACGTGAATCATGAATGGGAGACATTGTGTCTTCGCCGTATAAATATACGACAACTGCATCGTCGAGCTTGAGAAGCAATTTAATTGCATCAAGCAACATGCCAGACAAACGTCGATCCTTATTGGATTGATAAATAGCACAGACGGCATACTCTCTGCTTAGATTTTGTTCCTGCGCAGTATATATATCGCTAACGCCAAAATCACAATATGGGACTTCATGCGAATAATAGGTTCAACTTTTTTAGAAAGCCATCTGCCTATCGTTATGGGGTTTAGTTCATAACGATAACTTGCTTCGGCATTTAGATACATCTCCCCCATCGGATAGAACCAAGGTTCAAAATCCTGAATGAAGTAGAACTTATGGGCGCATTTCTGCATAGATGCAAAGTGTGCCGTATTCCAAGCGGTGGCGATTACTGCAAAAAAATCCTCGGGCACACTCGGAGCCACAAGAACCTCTTTAGGCGAATAACCAAACCAATCCTTTATTTCGGTCTGAACTCTATGAGCGCTTTTGTATGCTTCACAGCCCGGCATAATGTAAAAGTAGTTCTCATATCCGCGTGAATCTAGAAAGGAAGCCTTGCTGCAGATGGTTCGAAAGCCGCCAGAACCCTTTGCCGGCGGAGATATTATCCAGGCAATTTGTTTCATTTAAAGCACTCAAATCGCTTCGTAGTCAAAAGGATCGAACTTATATAACGCTGCGCGCTTGGGATCTCGAGAAAAGTTAACGGAGAACCATGGATCCCCCTCAGAGAATCGCTCGGACCAGTTATGCAGCAATCGTGCCTTATCCTCAAAATGCTTATGAGAACGAGATTTACTATCAAGGGATTTGTCAACACATGCCAAATGGTAGAGACATGCCTCTGGTGTATAGATTACTTTTAACCCAGCTTGAGAAGACTTGAAGCAAATATCAACATCCGAATAGTCAAGAAGATACGACTCGTCAAAACCACCCAGACGATTAAAATGTTCGCGTGAAATAGCTAAACAGACACCACTCACCGCCGACACATCCCTCACGGTCAATGGCATATAGATATAGCCAGGAGATGAGCGATGAATGCCTTGCGATAGGTTGACGATTGATTCTCCAACATAAGACAGGCCTGCCTGCTGCACAATGCCGTCAAGATCGCACGTCATTGTTCCAACAACGCCAACATCCTCTCGTTGGGAAAAACCAACGAGAGTCTTTAGCCACAAGGAGTCTAGTGCCTGAATATCGTCATGAACAAAGACGAGTTGCTCACCATGCGCGGCGAGAGCACCGGCATTTCTCCATGCAGATATATTAAACGGGCCATCAAGCGCGTGAACGATATAGCGACAACGAAGTCCAGAGATCGATTGCTGAACAGCAGCTTCCGCAACCCGCGAGCACACGAAAACAACTTCAAGATCATCAAAATCGGTGTCATTGATTGAAGATACAAGAGTCGAAAGAACCGAAGAATTGCCGCGGGTGGTAACGATTAATGAACAGGACTCAGATGAAGAAACATCATAAATAGGGCTATATCTAAAAGCACGATTATGAGAGTTGACCACAGTCGCCTTAATACCGCATCTATCAAGGTGCTCCTGAACCGCTTTAATTCCAGCAAGGGTTGCATAGGGCTTACTATCGGAATTACCCGCAGTCGAATTCTCGCTTATTCTCCAGTGATACAAGATTTTAGGAACGTGATGGATCGTCCCACCAAGTTCGGCAATCTTCAGCACCATGGCATGGTCTTGGGCGCCATCCAACTCGTTGCTGGAAAGGTCAATCCTGTCTAAACATGCCCTTTTAACAGTAAGAAGGTGGCATATATAATTGTTGTCACGAGCCATATCAAGACTAAAATCCGGCTTAAAAGTAGGATGAGCCAAGGACCCGTCAGGCAATAGCTTATCTTCATCACAATAAAGAAGATTGATTTCAGCATTTTGATTTAAAGCACAGGCGTACTCAAACAAGATATTCGGTTCGAGAACATCATCATGATCGAAAAAGCAGAGGTAGTCTCCCTTGGCCATCTTGATTCCGACATTGGTGTTCTCAGTGATACCTAGATTGCCCTCAAGATTGGTCACTTTAATTCTAGAGTCTGCAGTCACATACTCGGAGACCAAGTCGCTAAGGCCCTCGTAATCTGGCGTAGAGTTAACCAGGATGAGTTCCCAATTCGAATACGTCTGAGCAATGACAGAATCAGCCATATCCCTGAAGAAATTCAAGGGGGTCTTATATAGCGGAACGATAATTGAAAACAAGGGCTGGTATGCAAGTTTTATTTGTGCTTGTGCCCGCGAATCGGATCCAGTCAATCTGCGCCCAGAAAACCAGGACAAATAACGGGGTTGATCGAATGCGCACGCATGATTCCGATCAGCCTCATCCAAAAGCTCCTTAAGCATATCTTTCTTTAGATTGATAAACGTATCTAGATGACCAGAAGCCCTATGCATGCAAATGCACAGGTTATCCCCGACCTCAGGAATATGAAGAGAGAAATTTATTAAACCAGGATTCGCATCGGCTATTAAGTTATTAGATAACAAAGATTCACCAACAACGCAGGCTTCTTCATTAAAAGCGACAATACGATCACCCTCAAGGCAATCAGTACCCGAAAGAACACCTCTAACGATTACGCCATCAACGCAGGGAATAAAGTCCTCAATTTGGATAGAAGCGAGCGCATGCACGCCAGAACGGTCAATATTGCGAAATTGTCCACAATGCTCCGCGTACAGCAAGCCGTTAACTTTCGACTCAATCGAAAACTTGCCAGGATTGATACGGCGCTGGTAAATTCCATTATCTCCGCTAAAGAAAGACAGCGATTGGTCGACACCAAAATCGGCAAGAATAACAACAAATTCAGTCTCTGAAAAAGGGATGATTCTTGCGGGCAGAATTTGCCCATTGGGTGATTGCGATTCAACAGCATCAGGAAAAACGGATGCGGCTTCATACAGTAGATATAGCTTGCCGTCGCCACGGCAATTTAGCTTATTGTTAAATTCGGTATTAAAAACTATGCCCATATCAGCAACACTTTCCAACAACTAAAACAAACTCGCAAATCGTAGCCAAAGTAAACGGGAATACGAGGCATATCAATATGAATCGTTTGCTGTCCCCAAAGACCAAGCGACTTTGGTTAAGGATAAACGATAGGCACGGAACCAGAAGTGGCAAAAGGTAACGACTCTGGCAACCATTAACTGTTCCCAATCCAACGGGAGTAAAAGACACATAAAGTGCAGTTGCCACCAAAATCACCGTAAACAAAAACACAAATGAGGCCCAAAGAAATTGTGCGAGACCAATATGATTAACGCTAATCGAATCGGCCGAAAAAAGCCCAAACAACAATAGGCAAACAGCTGGAAGCACCTGAACCAACCCACGGATTGCATTTACAGAAATCTGAGCAGCAAGCGATCCAAGGTATGCAAAGTTCAATGCATATCCAGAAGAGGTTATCGGATTTAAATAATAAGTTGAAAAATAATTGGCGAGTATTTCCGCGTAGCGCAATGGATCGGCGAGAATGAAAGCGATTTGCTGACCAGAGTTAACATCGGAGCCGCCTCGCATATCGCCAACGTTAGATCCGCTGGCCGTTGAAAACAAGAACGGAAGCGCAAATGAGGCAAAAGCAATCAAGCCCAAAACAAACACGGCGGCATAGTAATGAACTCGTTGCTTCGAGCCCGCAAAACGATTACGCGGAACCATAAAGAAAAGACCGATTATCGGAAAATACACAGCTTTGACTGCGAGTCCTAAAAAGGTAAATAAAAATGCGAGTGCTATATTGCGAACTGTAAATTCATTTAAATCACCCCATGCATACCTCAAAAAATAAGCAAAACCGAGAATAATAAACGAAATGAGCCATGCATCATATGAGAAACATGACGCAAGAAAGATCGAAGTTGGCAGCATTCCCACAAAAGCAAATAGTCCCTTTTTTGAGGGCGTAACCTTAATTGCAATGGCAATTGCAAGACAGTAACTAAATAAATTGCAAATCCGAGCGAATTGAATCATAGAAGAAAAATCGAAATGCAGAAGGCGAGCGAGCCAAAGGCCAATTGCCGACGGAATATACCCAATGCTGCTAAGCGTATAAACGAATTCTTCATGCTTGTTAACTTGCACATGACCAGAAGCGATATCAGATCTATAGGAGCCATTCAACTGCCTAGCATGCTCAAGAATTTCCGCTCGATCAAAATGGGAAAGAGAAGGCTCTTCATAGCCCTGTGCACGACGGACCGCTTCGTCAGTAAAGTTGATATCCGTATCAGTTTTTTGAGTTTCAAATAAATAAGATGTCGAAAGGGCATTGGAATAGTGAATTTGATCATCCCATGAAATGCCCGTCGTTATCGGAGTGCTCACCACAAGGAAAACACCAATTGAGAATGCAGCGATAAAGAAAGCAACGGGAAGGACAGAGCTTCTCTTTCGAATGCCCGAGCAAGCCGTGAAAACCGAAGTTATGATTGCCAGCAGGAAATAAACAACAGCATTAATGAACCCATTCACGAATGCAATCGTTGAGCAGCCAAAAACAATAAAGAATGCGATAATCAGCAGGGAAACGTAGTCGGTAGCCTTGACCCTCGCCGAAACAGAATGGAACAACGCTTTCAGAGAAAAGCCGCTTTGGAATAAATAGAGTATTGCGCAATAGAAAATCAGAAAAAAGAATATGAGCCGCTTTTTATTCCAGTCAGCAATATTCGAGAAATGAGAAGCCGGCGAGCCAAGAACGGTGCAGCCCTCCCAGATGACCGCCACAGCAAATGCCGCAAGCAACAAGACTAATAATTGAGCGCAGCGACCAGAACAGTTGCCACGCTTTTTTTCATCATCTGAGGAAAGGAAGATACAATATGATTGCCAAATGGCAACATCTACAACGACGCAATAGAGCGCTAAAACGAACAGCTGTGAGACAGAGTGGTTCACATAAAAGTGCTTCATGCACAGAAGCTCGACAATAAAGAGAAGAGCAACGAAGACGGCTTTCATTATTTGCTTTTGGTTTACGCATCGAGACAACACGGGGCTAATTCACCTTTATCCAAATCAAGCTGCAAGGGCCCTCGAAGAATCGTTCCCAGCCATCTGGATGACAAGTATGGGCACCAAGCACTGTTCACAACTGTTGAAAGAAATATAAGTAGAGACATTCCCATCCAGATGATTTATACGCCAAAGCGAAACGCATAGCCTACTTTTCCTTCTCCCTACTTAACGCAACAGCTTGAACAAGCGAGTTCAAACGCTCTTCCTGTCGAGAGAGGCGAAGAGAATTGCAGAAATCACGGACCACAAGAACGGCAATAACGTAAAGGAACACGAAGTTAGAAGCCGACATGAAACCAAATAGACTTGAAAGCCACATTGCAACTTGTGGAAAAACGCCCAAAATTACAAAACTGACGCTGAATAGCAGCCAAAACAGAGAATCCAAAACTTGCATTTGGGATTTTTTTAATTTGCGCAATACGAACACGAATACCAAAACAGCGCAAACGAGAAGCAAAATACGAAGAGAGACCGGCAAATGGATCACCTAAACCACTGAACGACAAGGAGCGTAACGAAAACACGAACCATATACTGCATAGACCTAACAGGGTTAAGATAGCTCTCGCCACCTTGACGCTCGCGCATCTTAACCTGTACCTCTGAAATAGAATACCCTTGCTTCAAAAAGAGAGCGAGAGATTCTGGTTCCGGATTTAAGGTATTGTCGTAATAGTATTTCGTAAGAATATCCCGCCCAAATAGCCTAAATCCAGACGTGGGGTCACTGATCCTCTTGCCTGTCAGAATCTTTATTAGCACCGTAATCATACGCGAGCCGATCATGCGAAGCGTCTTGTCTTTGCGCACGCTTACAAACCTAGAGCCAATGACAATATCTGATCCATCAGATTGAGCCCTATCAACAAGGACCTTTATATATTCCGGACAATGCTGGCCGTCAGCATCAAACTGAACCATATAGTCATATCCATGATCAACCGCATAACGCGCAGCCGTCTGAAACCCAACGGTCAAACCACAGTTAATGGGCATATCAATGATGTCACAACCAAGATCCTTGCAGATAGCTAGCGTTCGATCTCGAGACCCATCATTGATAACAACAAAATCAAACTCAGGTGCAATTTGCCTGAGCTCGCATATCGTCTTTTCTATGCATTCCTCCTCATTATAAGCAGGAATAGCGATAAGAGTTTTGGGTGTCATATACACATAAACCGATCTCTAGTTTTTCTCATTATTATAGCGAGAGATATACAAATGGTTAAATAGACACAACGAATGGTGCACCCTTGATTATCAACTTAATCAGAACACTTCCCACATTCATCCGTACATGGACGGATGAATGTGGGAACCAGTTACCCTGAGAGCCGAACCGGTTGGCCCCGGGGACTCGAAGGACGGCATGTCCGGAAAGAAGAAAAAGGGTTCCGAGAAGGCGACCCCGAGTGTCTACGGCAGGCTCACCAGACACGAAAGGGACACGGTCCAGAAGATGCTGGAGCTGGACGCCCGCGCGCCTCCAGGGCGATGCTCGGCGGCGATGCGGAGGCGCTGCTAGACGCCTACAGCCTGGAGGACGTGCCCATCGGAAGACTCGACCTGACGCCGAGCCTCATCGAGAGGGCACGCGCAGAGAGGCGCGACGCCCCGCTGGCCTAGCCCAAAGGCAAAACGGAATAGGCGGACCGACCGTCCGGCTGAGTCTGGAAAGAGGTGCCAGACTGAGGGCGGAGAATGGCCCCCGGACCTATCGAACACATATCCACCGTTCCTTCAACTGGGGAAACGGCGCCCCCGGGGTCCATGGGGGCCGCGGGGGCGTTCGGCTAGCCGCGGGTACGGACTATCTGCGCAGTGTGTTCGGCTGAGATCGGAAATCAACCACGAATGGTGCACACGACATCGAGAACCCCGCAACAAACCTCGCCCTAGATTTCAAAGCTAGCAATCTTCCGAGTGTCGAACGGCATGGTTACGCCATGTCTCTCTAAGCGTAGGTGCACAACTACGAGGTTTTCTCAAATGTTTTAATTGTAACCACACGCGCCATATTAATGACATTCATTAAATACGACTTAGAGCAAAATGGGATTTGAAGCAATTGGGAAATACCTTTTGCTCGATTACCAGAATGAATATTTCTCAACCCATTATTAAATAACGCATTTGCCTTTAGATAGTTCTCAGCTCGGCGCCGATCGAACCGCTCGGCGACGATTGTATCAATCTTATCGGCATCCAGTGATCGACCCTCTTTGAAAGCTGAACATAAACACTGAGAAACAACGAACTGTTTATACAAATTGCTACGCGAAATGCTATTAACAGTCATTCTGTATCGAATGAGCGGCTCTGGAACATTTCCAATAGTGAACCCTTCCAGCTCGGCACGCAACAGTAAGTCATAATCTTCTGCTAGCGGAACAGACCGATACCCCATTTCAAATACAGACCTTCTTCCAAACCAACTCGGATGAGGTACGCAATTTCTAATCATAAGAGAACGCCTAACGCCTTCACTCGAACTTGGAATTGAATCAACGAGATATAATTGACTACCGTCTTCGTCAATGGCGTTCAAATAAGAACCCACTAGGTCAAGCTCATGTTCTTCAAGATACGACAACTGCCGTTCAATGCGCTGCGCCTCAGAAATGTCATCTGAGTCCATTCGGCAGATATACTGACCGTGTGAGACCTTGAACGCCCTTTCCAAAGATGCAGCAAGACCAAGATTGCGTTCATTTCTCACAAGGCAAATCCTGCTGTCATGAGAGCTATAGTTTTGAGCAATATCGTAAAGTGTGTTGTCATCTGGATTATCAAAAACAACAACTACCTCGATTCGATGATAGGTCTGCTTTAAAATAGACGCTAGTGCCTCAGTAAAATCTTTGGCGCTCTCCCTATAACAAGGCATGAGCACTGAAACCAACTGTGAATCTGTCAACTAAAACCTCCAACACCGCTGCGGGAGCAAACGCTAATGAAAACTACCGATAGTTTAATAGTCCTTCATGTGGCATATATTACAAGTGATTTCGCTTCTGGCGTGTCTACAGTGGTGCCTCAATACCTAAATGAGCAGTCAGAAATAAAGGACATGAATATAGCTCTATTAAATCTTACAAACTACAGACCTAAAGATGCGAAATATCCCGTCTTCCATCAGTCATGCATAGAAAAACTTCCTGAACCGTTTTGCAATCCGTCACTCGTAATATTTCATGAGATATATAGGCCGGATCACATTAAACTAAGCCATTGGCTCAGAAGACGTGCGATCCCATACATCATCACACCACATGGGTCTCTAACATATGTGGCGCAAGAACAGCATCATTTAGCTAAACAATTGCTTAATGTTTTCTTCTATAACGCCTTTATTCGCAATGCTGATTGTATCCATTTCCTATCGGAAAAAGAGGCGATGAGTTCAAACGGCTTTAAACATAGGAAAGCAAGCATTATTCCAAATGGTGTTAGCATCCCAAAAGCCAAAGCCTCAAACTTAGACAGCCGCATCGCGCTTTTTATTGGCCGCCTAGATATAGAGGTCAAAGGTCTTGATCTACTGATCAAAAGTTTGCCGCTAATTGCTGATGAGCTAAGAGGGCTCGGAGCTAAAATCTACATCTACGGTCCAGACGAAGATGGGTCTATGGCCAAACTGGAACTACTTATTGCCGACAATCAAGTATCCGATATTGTTTTATTAAATGGTCCAGTTAATGGTCAATCTAAAGCGGACGCTTTTCTCCAATCGCAGTTTTATATCCAACTTTCACGCACTGAAGGTTTCCCGACGTCTGTTTTGGAAGCACTAGCATATGGCCTCCCAATTATTGTTACCGAGGGAACCACATGGAAAGAAACAGCGAACAATAAAGGAATTGGAATCGGTGTAGAATCTGATCTCGAAGCCATTTCTAACGCAATTCTCACCCTGTTCAATGACGATGAATATCGTTGTAAACTTGCAAATGCAGCTAGAAAGTATGCAATTGAACACTTTCAATGGAAGGCCATTGCCAAGCGTCAATTTATTTTATACAGGGACATTGTAAACGGGCTTTCTAACTAACCATCTTGTTCTTCCAATACGGAAAGGGACTAAATGCTGTTTTCAATTATTATCCCTGCATATAATGCGGCATCCAGTTTGCCGGAAACGCTATCATCCATCTACCAACAAACATATGACGGCTATGAAATTATTCTCATCAATGATGGATCAGCAGACGCTACTGAAAGTGTCTGCAAAGTGTTTTGTGAATCTCACAACAATACTCATTACGTTAAACAAAATAATATGGGCGTATATGAGGCCAGGCGAAAAGGCGCGGAGATAAGCACCGGAGATTACCTGGTCTTTGTTGATGCGGATGATTCTTTACGCTTCGATACCCTATCTATTCTTGCTCGCGAAATCGATAAGTGCAATCCAGACATAATCTGTTTCAGCTATACAAGAAACCCAGACTATTCAAACGATCCGTTTATCAATCCCGCCCTTCCGTCTGGCATCTATGAAGGTGACGATCTCGCCGAAGTCAGAAAATGTTTGGCACGAGGGAAACTCAATTCAATTTGGGGAAAGGCAATCAAAAGAAACTGTCTGATTGACGATTTAAGCAATACCGATACAAAGAGAATCGATTTTGCAGAAGATTTTCTGCAAATGATACCCATAGTCGATTCAGCCGGATCGGTTTTACAAATAAGTGATGCACTGTATTATTACAATTGTCAAAACGAACAAAGTGCAACACACAGCTATAAGGAAAAACAGCTTTCAGATTTAACCTTCGTCACCTCAAGCCTAGTGAAAATCGCTGCTCGTTGGGGAGAAGAAACAGAAAGGCTGGCATGGAAAACAAGAACGGAACAGTATCTTTATCTTCTATCGATCAACGAGCTCAGTGACAATAATGAGACCAAAAAACGTAACTTTGTTTCAATTTCAGAGGCCTTATTTAATCCCTCAATTAAAGCTGATGTCCCTTGCAGCACCTACAGACCTGACAGCTATTTACTGTTCCTTGCGGCAAAGAATAAGCACTATTTGTTATCTCGAGTAGTAATACGCTGTTGTGAACAGCTAAAACTATTGATACTGAAAATCTTGAGCTAATCGCCCTGTTGTCATCGCTCATTTTTCCTGGCACCGAGTAGTAAAACCAACCGACTTAGCCTTCGATAATCAAATGTCAGGCAAGCCGGTTGGTCATAAAAGTAATGAAAGTACATTAGGCTATTCTGCTTAATAAGCGTCGCAGATTATCGCTTGATAAATGCAGATATGCTCGTCTTTTCGGATTCGTTTAGCCCAAACATCAAAACCAAGAAGAAATAGATAAAGAAATAAATTATTGCTGACACCAAAACCACCACAAGGCCAGATAAAAGGCTTTTAATTAGGTTATAGAGCAACAGCAAAGCCCCCGTACCGACAATAACCAAGACGGAAAGTTTGGCAATTTCAAGCCAAAATTTCTTTATGTTCAACCCAAGTTTTTTAGAATAATACCAATTCATACAGAAACCGTTACCTATAACCATAGCGATGGCTGTTGAAACTGCTGCGCCCACTATGCCCATAAGCTTGAGCAATATAATCGTCACGACCACGTTGACAAGCGCAATCGCAAGATACATATACCCCCTATACAGGTAAACATTCGCAACCTGCATTATGGTAAGTCCCAGGTTCTGAATTAAGTCAATGGTAAATGGAACCATTACGATCAAGGCGATATAGAAAGCGTCTATATAGTCCTTACCAGCCCAAATAATGATGAAATCTTTCCCCAGAACAATAAATAGACTAAGAACAAATCCGCAGACGATAAAGGAAATGCGACCGACTTTAATGAAGAGATCCGAAATTTCAGACATATCCTTATTCTGGCAATACAGTTCTGAAACTCGAGGAAGAAAAACTGAAGAGGCTGCCGTACCGATTGTCATATAAATCGTGTAGATTTGAGATCCAACAGAATATACCGCAACGGCGGCAGCACCAAAATAATAGCCGACAATTAATTGATCGGTTTTCCAGAAAATCTGGTCAGCAATCGTCACCAATACAATCGCGCCGCTAAAAAATAGCAATCCTTTAGCCAGTTTCATGTCCCAGCCATGATATCTGAAACTAATATGCAGATTATATTTAGCAAACAAACGCTGGCTCACCGCGCACAACACATTTGTAACAAGCACAACTAAACATACGGCTAATGCATTCTTAAAAATTGTCGTAAGTCCATACACAATGAAAGGCTGAGCTATTAGGGCGGCCAATTGCGAGCCCTTCAAAAAAACGAACCTTTCATTAGCAGTTATCGCCGCAACGCTAATAGTGTTGTTCATGATAACAATTGTGTTGATCCCTAATACAACAAGCATTGCGGAACACTCATCAAGCTGTGAGTTTGTAAAACTGGCTGAATATACAAACCGAACAACCACGGCGAGAACGCAACTTATTAGCATCACGAACACAGATAGGACCCAGTACAGACGCCTAGCTATTGCGAGAGTATTCTCCATTAAGTCATTTTTGCCCTCTGCCATATACTTGCAATAAAAACGCCCAACACCGGCAGACAAAATCCCATTAATGGAAACTATATAAGACATGATAGAACCTATCAATTGATAGAGTCCATATTCGTCTTGTCCAATGTTTTGCAACAACATCGGAACATATACAAAGCCGACTAAAGCCTGAGCCAGTATATAACCATATGTAATTATTATGCCAGTAAGTCTTCTGCTTGCGCTACTTATCAGAATCACCGTTTCACAATTAGTTGCTTCAAATACCATTCAGAAATTAAAGCACTATTTAATCAGAACAACCGATTGCCGAACCTCTCCTTTGTTCGCATTGTTAAAGCAGGGTCCGATTAAATTCCCAGGCAGAATTTGATGCCACATTTTATTGTCATGCGGATTATCTCCCCAAAAGAACCCAATATGACAGTCGATTGATCCGTCAGTCTTAAAGAAGACAATATCTCCCTTTTGAGCATAACCACTATTTAGCATATCTTGGACAGTACGGAACTCATACATTTTGCATCCCAAATCTCGAGCATAGCCATACCATCTCCAAGCGTTAATATAGCCGCCACCGCCTGGCCCCCCAGCCCAAGGAGAGTGATTATTATTCTGCGCAATACGATTGACATCGCCACCAACCGCAGCATAAGCATGAGCCACGAAGCCAGTGCAATTCATGCCAGTATAGCCATCCCATCTCGGGGCACCTTTTGGGTAAAGGCAACTATCATAGGAGAAGCCACCGGAATATCTCGTTCCTAAATAATAGCCATCAAATTGATGCGACGTAAGCCAAGTGACGAGTCCAATACGACTAACCCCCAAAACCGTTGAGCTGCCAAATGGGCTGTAGTAAATCTGAGTCGACTTCGACTGGAGAGTGCCATCAGGAAGCAAGACATCGCAGTAAAGATCGTAATAACCATCTTGTAATCCAAGTGCAGAGGGATTGAAATAAGCGTCATTCACACTGGAAAATTCTTTTAGAACACCCCATTTACTCCAGTCGGACTTGGCCCAAACAAATTTAAACTGAAATTGCCCAGATTTTTCAGCTGCAAGCGTTCCCAAATCAGCTCGAACTCCCCAAGAATTATTGCCATCAGTCGAAATTGCAGTAATCCTCGAGAAATCCCAACAGCTAATGATTGTTCTTTTTGTTTGGACAACTCCATCTGACCCCGAAACGTCACAGATCAATTCATAGTCTCCGGCGTCTTTTGGATCCCATTGCAAGTGTGAACTTGTGCCCTGTTGAGCAACGCCCCAGTCAGCCCAATTATTCTTATTCCAGACGAACTTATACTGTAAGTAATTAGTATCACCCGAGCATCTGGCATCGATCTCAGTGCTTTCATTAGGCCTGACAAGCGTTGCAGAAGAACTCAAGGACTCGTAATTCCACTTCTCGGAGCCAATCGAGCATTCAGTCTTCGAGGTCATCGTCTGATCGTTGGCCTCATCAATAACATCAACAAAAACGGTGACAGCGCCAGATTTATCGACTCTCCAGTCAATTGAGGATTTACCTCTGCCGGAGTCAATCACACCCCATTCAGCCCAGTTGTTCCGCATCCAAACATATTTGTATGAAATCTGATTATTCTTTCGGATGGTAATCCGAGGTGTAATTGAAAGCGTATCCCCTACGCACAAATTGGATGAATCAGATTTCAAATCTATTGAAGTGAAGTTAGATAGATTTCTCTCCACCCTGACGGGGAACCTCCAGGTCCTCACGTTGCCGGCCGAATCGACGGCGTCGACCAAGATGTTGACGTCGCCGGCGACCTCCGGCACCCAATCGCAGGAGGCCTCGGGCCCGAGCTGGCGGATGGTGCCCCACCTGGACCAGCCGCCCTGCTCCCAGACGAACTTATAGCGGACCGAGCCCGAGTTGCCGGACGCGGTCAGGCCGAGCGAGCAGCGGTCGCCCAGGAGAGGAGACCCTCCATCGGACGCCTTTGCCGAGAGGCCGTCGACAGAGTAGTCCTCTGAAACCGGCGAAGTTGCACTTAAATCATCGGCCCGTGTTGAATCTTCAATCTGTGATGGAGACAGGCCCGCTTCACTCAAACCAAAGCAAGGAGTTACGGCCAAACAGAAATAAAAGAAGAAAAAAGCGACACGGACAGCCTTACTTCTAAAGAAATGCATATAGTACCTCCCCGATAGTTCACTCCAACATAATATTGCTAGCAAGTAACAATTTAAGGCCAAGATTTACCATACAAGTAAGGTCGACTACAACCAGCGCAGTCGACCTAGAGAATTCATATTGATATTAGCCAATTAAAGAAATAATGCGCGCAATATTCTGACCATATGTGTCACCCGGAACAGCCCAGCGGCCATTTAAATCTTCCAAATATGGCGCAACTCCGAGAAAACCCTTAGACTGAAGGACTTCATATCGAGGATCCACACAAGTGTTATTCAACGCCGCACCAGTAGCATATCCTTTAAGATGCTGGACTTGGGCAAGCAAGCCCTGATATACATCGTCAAATCTAGCGCCTCCCGATTGTTGATTGACGGCGCCCAGTCCGGCGAAATTGCACTGATTCGGCTTTACGGAACCTCCAAATTGCAACCATCCAGTCTCAAGCATAGCCTGAGCAAAAACAACTTCCGGACGAACCCCTTCAGAAACAGCGGCTTCGACAATTAATGAACAAAAATCACGAATAGTAGGTGCTCCCTTTGAAACAAATTCGTCTGAGGGATATGTATGTCCTGTTGATTCATATAAGTTCACCATAGCATCAACTGAAGTCTGCAGACTTCCCATAATTGGAGTACCCTCCACCGTGACCTTGCGGGTCAGGTGCCTCTCGGCGGAGCCGTCGATCACGTCGAGGTAGACGGTGTACTCGCCCGGCTCGGTCGGGGTCCACTCGCAGGAGGAGGAAGCGGAGGGCTGCTGGGCGACGCCCCACTTGGCCCAGCCGCCCTTCTCCCAGACGAACTTGTACTTGAGGCCGGAGGCGTCGCCGGACACCTTGGCCTGCAGCTTGACCGGCTTGCCGCAGAGGGCGGAGCCCGAGACTTCGAGCGACTCAAGAGACCAATTAACAACTTTGTATTTAGAAGTGCTAGTCACATACCCATTGGAGTCAATGACATCAGCATAGATCTCATATTCACCAGCCTGGGGCAGGGTCCAAGAAATCGACGGCGAAGTTAAGTCTTGACCGATTACACCCCAATTGGAATCACTCCAATCAGACCCAGCCCTATGCCAAACAAACTTATATCTAAGGTCATCAGTCTTGCCGCTAACATTTACACCGATTTTTACCGTTGACCCCGCATGTCCCAGTTCTTCCGAGAAGGAAATTCCATTGACGGAGTAGGGATGCGGGAACTGCGCGATGATTGCGGCAGCGTCAGCCTCGCCAAGACGGCGGCAACCATCGTCCGAGAAATAGTTGACCACATCACCGTAATTCGAGATAAAGCCATGTTCGATAAGAATACCTGGAATTCCCTGCTCGCGAGCGCAGCGGATAACGGCGAACTCGTCGCCTACCTCCATTTGAAATACGCCACGGTATGTTAGTCCCATAGCAGCAAGGTTGTTCATGACCTTGTTGGCAAGCTCAACAGAGACCTGCGTGTAGTCGGTACCATTTGCGGTAGGAGCATAAACTTCTGCGCCGTGAGCTCCAGAAGACCCAGAGTTGATATGGAAGCTGACAAAGGCCTGTGCTCCCTGATCGATGCAGCGCTGTACGCGATAAAGGTAATCATTGCTGGGATAGTAGCCGGACTGCTGGCGTGCAAGAACGATCTTAAAGCCGTAAGCTTCAAGTTTATTTTTGCAGGCTGTCATGATCTTCCAGGTAAGGTCGGCTTCACTCTTGCCATTTCCCTGCGCGCCGGAATCAACTCCGCCATGACCGGCATCAAGTGCAATCACCCCAACATTGCGCGCGGAGCGCTCAGCGTAGGTAGATATGCCATCAGGCGAATCAGCGCATTCCAATGCCTGCTGAATCGACTGGGCCTCAACGGCATTACCATCGCCGTCCGCATAGTAAACAGAAGTGCCCTCGGAGCTCGCGGAGCTATCAACGACAGTAAACGAATAATCCCTGTCAGAAAGATCCACTACATGTTCAGTGCCATCACCCTGCAAAACGTAGGTTATCGAAGTCATAAAGTAAGTATTGGATTTCAACGTCGAGCCAAATACAAAAGCAGCCGAATTACCAGCCGTTTGATATGTATCAACGGTTCCCCTAACACCATCGGCGCTTATATAGTTAAGCGTTGCGGAAGCAAGGGCATCGCCATCATCAGGAGTAGCAAAGGCGACAACCTGGTCAGCCCCACCGGGAAGGTTCGGGTAAGCCAGGTAAACATATTGAAAAGACGAATCACTCGGTTCAACCTGCCGCTCATCCACAGAAGCATCTGCGCGGAAATCCCCCTCAGTCGAATCGTCTACGTCCGTTGATGGCGATTGATTGGCAGCTGCGTCGCCACCGGCGGAGTCCTCGACACGCGAGGCTACGCCATCACCCGCGAGAACGACATCTGACGCAACATCCATAGACTGCACGCCATTCGCAGCATAAGCAGCATTTACAGGACTCATCAAGGATGAAATGGCCAAAAGACCGGCAAGAGAAAAAGCTGTTGAGACGCGTAATGCCTTTTTCATATCGAATCCCCTCACAAATATACATTTCTAACGGTAGATTATCTTACAATCCCACACGCATCGGAAGTCCGGTTATCCAAAGCGCGGAGATTGCTCACTCGAGCATCCCGTTCGACGGGCGCTTCTCAAGCAGCAACCGGATCTAGAGCGAAATGGTTCGCTCTCGGTACCCAGCTCTCAAACACACAAGCATAAATCGCCACACCAAAATCACCGAAAGTTCCAAGAGACGTTATCAGGGCTGGTGGAAATAAGCCCCGATTAATTAGCAGCCGCCAAACTCGATGATGTTAGCGCCGGGTGATTTTAGCCACTAATGGTCAAACGATTTTGACCAATCCCGGTCACCGAATAATGGCCACCGCGCCTCCCCGCTGCCATTACGCCGGTGGTGCCAACACGCCAGCGTAAGGAGGGCCATTAAGGTGAACGAGAGACACGATGACCTAAAGGTGATTATAGACGTGGCGCTCCGGGAAATGGCCGCGGAGGGGGCGACGGGTTCGGCCCATCGGCAGTTTAGTCCCCGCTGCAAATGGACCATTTCTGCTTGTTGCATTCTATTTTTCCTTCTTTTTTAAGCACTAGACTATACGTACGCCAGTCCTCATCCGTAATACCGAGTTCGTTTTTTATTTTTCGCTTTGTATTAATGCCATCGCTAATTGCTGAGAGGATTTTCTCTTCGATGTCAACCGTTTTTCCAGGTCCCTTTTGTATGGTATTAATCGCCAAGACCAATGAATTAAGCCTAATGACGCCTCGCGCTGTCAAATCAAATTCCTTACCATCGGATGTAACGGTTCCATCCTCAAAAATAAACACAAAACGCTCTAATGTGTCGGTTATAAATGCAAAACGACCATGCGCGAGAGCATTTCTTATGTGATAAAATAAACTCATGTATTTGCTCGTATTGCCCTTCGAATTAACTTTCACAAACGCCATGCGCTGATCATCAACATTTTCGTAAAAATACTCGTCTAAGTTTAGCTTTTTGCAGGTGCCCTCTAATTCTTTCTTGCTTCTTACCGCAAGCATCACATCGACATCCCTGCGACTAAATATAGCTTGATTTAGAGAAGTCTTTAAGCTTCGAATCCCTACCCAAGGGGCGGGCGCCCATTTATCAATCTCATTATTTTTACGATTACTCTGACCAGGGCAGGGAGACTCAATCAGGAAAAAATGAACTATACGCATCCAGTTAGAGTCTTCCAGAACCTGTTGCGGCAGGGGCTCGTTTAGCCATGAAGTTCGAAGTATTGCCATGTCTACCTCCAGCTACAGCTTTGTAATCAACATCACAATGCATTTCTCGACATTAGCAAAAATACTCCCGTGCGAAAGGCTTCTTAAGAGTCTCAAGCATTTCAATCTGTCGTTTCATGTCAAATCGCATCTTTATATTCCTATCGTAAGTTATATCGAGATTTATCGGCTTATATAAACTTGTATAAGCTTATCGTGGAATATCGTTAATTTCGACCTGCTAAATCCAACATATCGAGACAGCCAATTACCGCAGGATAGAAAGTTGTTACACCTGTAAAAGTCATCGGTTCGTTCTAACAGACATGTTGATTGACCCGTTATCCACAGCTTGAGGGAAATCGACCCCAACATGGTAAAGTAGTCGCAACAGGCAACCATGGAGGAACAATGCTCAGCATTCACTACGGCGACAGAGACGATGTGATTTATGACACGTCGACATTCTTTGATTACAGCTATTCTCCCTCTTGGCTGCAAGATCCCCTGTCACAGTGCCATTATCAAATCTATTGATAATGGCACTGTTCTTGGCGCAAACGCAATTGACACCAAGGTGCTAGGCGTTATTCCGCCAGAGAAACTATCAACGGGCACCAAAACACTTCTACTGATGCTCTTTATGCCTCAAAACCTCTACAACGCCTCAACCTGCGGAGATAATTGCGCCTATTGGATCTTGCGTATCGCCTCCAAACACGACATCACCATCAACCTCTACCATATGATGGATTTTGGCAAAGCGCGTTTTACAGCCCGTGTCATCAATTCCGGACAGATTGTTCATACCATGGATGAGCTTGTCCTTATCTCGGCAAAATGTCTGAGGGAGGCTCGAGCATGAGAGGGGAATACCAGCTGACCGTAAGGACCAATAAAGTTCAGGTCAAACTCACCATTCGCCGAAACCTCACCATCATCACAGGCAAAAGCGCAACAGGCAAAACCACCCTGCTGAACAGCCTCCGTGCATACGAAAACCTAGGAGCCCAAAGCGGGATAACCGTTAATTGCGCAGCCCCCTGCCGCGTCATCGGCGGCATCAATTGGGAAGCGCAACTCAGCCGCATCGATAACAGCATCGTGTTTGTGGACGATACGCAAAAATTCGTAAGGAGCCATGCATTCCAGCATGCAGCTCGACACAGTTCCAACTACTACGTCATCGTTGCGAGGGACGAATTGCCTCAGCTCCCCTATAGCGTGGATGAGATCTATGGCCTCAAAAACACCAACAAGGCCACAACAAAATATCCTGTCTACACACGCACGTACACTTCTACCTACCGCATCTACGGAGACGAGCTCTACGATGGAGACCAGCCAGAAGAAGTCATCGTCGAAGACAGCAATGCCGGCTATGAGTTCTTTAAAGTTCTGTGCGCCAAAAGTAAAATTCGCTGCGTAAGTGCCGGTAGCAAATCAAACATATACGAAACCGCTCTGAGCTCCCCAGCCCAAAAGTTGCTCGTAATTGCAGATGGGGCCGCTTTTGGCCCGAGATGCCCTATGTCTATTCGCTCAGGAGATTTAAGGAGATCGAGCTCTTTTTGCCGGAATCGTTTGAATGGCTTGTGCTGAGATCGGGACTCTTCAACGATGTCGAAACGCAAGACATGCTCCTTCATCCTGCCGATTTCATCGACTGTGAGAAGTTCTTCAGTTGGGAACAGTTCTTTACTAAACAGCTTAGGGAACTGACCAGAGACAGCTACCTAGCCTATAGAAAAGAAGCTCTCAATCCCGCCTACCTACAGCAACATGAGCTCAACACGATTGCCGAATCGCTACCCAAACTCGGAATCACTTCGCGCTAGATCGAGAAATACTCGCTCTCAGCGGATAGGTTCGGCCCGAGCCAAGGGTCGCCATCGAGGAAGAACTCCGACCAGCGCTGCATGAACAGGGCCTGTTCGCGCTTCCAGCGGCGCAGCTTTTCCTCGTTGGCCTCTTCCCTACCGCGCGAGGTGAACTCGTAGTGGTACAGCTCGGCATAGGGTGTAAAGATGGTGCGGTAGCCCGCCTCCCACACGCGCAGGCAAAAGTCTGCGTCGTTAAAGCCGACGGCGAATTCCTCGTTGTAGCCGCCGACCCGCTCAAATACGTCACGTCGGACCATCTGACAGGCGCCCGTCACGGCACTAAAGTTGCCCGGGCGCACAGCGCGGGCAAGATAGCCCTCGCGCTTTGCCGAGAAGTCCTGGTTGGCATGGGCAAGTGCGCCACGCACGCCAACCAAAATGCCGGCATGCTGCACCAGATAATCGGCAAAGTAGAGTTTGGCGCCCACCACGCCCGCATCGGGACGCTGTAGATACCCCATCATCTCTTCGATAAAGTCGGGGCTTATGACCTCGGTATCGTTGTTCAGCAGCAGCAGATAGTCGCCCTTGGCATGCTCAACACCAAAGTTGATGATCTGGGAGTAATTGAACTCGCCCGGCCAGTACACAACGCGCACAGCACCCTTACCGTCAGATGCAACGGCTACGCGCTCCGGCAGCGATTCGTAATACGCAAACGTCTCCGGGGCTTCGCTGTTGTTCTCCACCAAGACGATCTCGTAGTTGGCATACGTTGCCTTCTGGGCGATCGACATCACACAGGCGTCAAGCGTCTCAATGTGATCCTTGGTGGGAATCACAATACTCACCAGCGGCGCAGGCTCCGGCAGCGCATAGCGCATGCGGTAGACAAACGGCGTATCGGCCTCCTCGGCCGTTCCGCAAATGCCCAGCGAGTCAAAGTGGCGCTGAAGGGCAAGGCGCCCGGCTTCAATAGCATACGGCTTGCTATCGGCAGAGCCATCGGCGGTCGATCCCGGATGCACGCGCCAGTGATACAGCACATGCGCAACATGCTCAAACCGCGCGTCCGCCGAAAGGCAGCGAAGCGTCAAGTCGTAGTCCTGGGCACCCGCGACGTCTTCCGGGGACGTGCCAATACGATCGATAAGTGTCTTCTCCACCATCAGGAAATGCGTCACGCAGTTATGGCTATAGAGCAGGTCGACGTTGAGCTGCGTCTTAAAGACCGGCTGACCCCACTCCCCCGTTTTCTGGAACATGTCCTCGTCGCAGAATAGGACCTGAGGACGCTCGTCCTCGTCCTCCTTGTTCAGCGCGGCGACATAGTGGAACAACGCATCCGGCTCCAAGATGTCGTCGTGGTCCAAGAAGGCGATGTAGTCGCCTGTCGCTTGCTCGATACCTGCGTTGGTGTTGAGCACAATGCCGCCGTTGCCGGGAAGCTCGATGCGACGGATGCGCTCGTCGTTGGCGTCCGCCGCAAGGTCGGCCACCGCATCCCATTCGGGTGAGGCGTCCATCAGCAGCAATTCCCAGTTGTCATAGCTCTGGGCTAGCACCGAGTCCAGCAGCTCGCGCAGGTAGACCCGATCACTCTTGTAGCACGGCACCACAATGCTCACGAGCGGCCTATAGGCAAAGGCCGCCGAAGCGACACGCTGGCACGCTAAATCGCCCGGCTTTGCGCGATGCTGCTCAAACCAACGTCGATAAGCCGCGTCGTCTGCACGCGCGTCCTTCATGCGGTTCCAGCTGTCGTCGACCATGCCGTTGTACAGGCGACCGTCCATGGCGCAAAATCCGCTCTGAATCTGCTCCGTGGGGTCGCTCGCAATCGCAACAAAATCTCGTATATCCTGAGGCATCTCTACGCTCAGATACGTTTTATTGACGCGGCATCCGTCCTGCTGCGGCACATCGACCTGCGACTCAAACACATGCACGGTGGCATCGATGGCGTTCATATGCGTATCGAAGATCAGGAGCTCAGGTGCGCACTGGGGGTCTCCCGCCCAGGTAACCTCATAGCGCCACACCGCGCCGGCGTCTGCCGGCAAATAGCGAATGGCATCGATCTCGTAGAGGCCGCAGTGTTCGCCACGCTGCGCATCGCGGATAAGCGCACACAGCGCAGGCTTAGCTTTGTAGTTAATCTTGGATTCCAGCTTGGCCACGCGGCTATCGAGGCGAATGGAGCCCAACCTTTGGTCACCGGATGCAAAAACGACATCCATCGACGAGCCATCCAAAAACGGAAGCACCAAGACGGCGAGCTCGCGCTCGTAATCAGAAACGGAAGGGCAAAGCGCCAGCACACGGCCATGGTCGACCGGGAGCACCAGCGACGGCACACAAGAACCGCTCGTCGTCGCATGGGCAAACGCTTGAGAACCCTCCCGCTCAATAAGCGCGGCGACATCCTGACCGGCAAAACGAAGCAGCACAAACAGACGGCCCTGACTGCGGCAAAGTGCCAAACGCTTGATACTCATCTACACTTCTCGCTTTCCCAGGGCGTTCGCTGCCATGCGCTTGCAGGCACCCAGACGCCCAAACCTCAAGACGTCGTAATCGAACATGAGCTTTTTGCACTCACGGGCATTGGGGGCCTTGCTGGTAAGCGCCGCACGCACCATAGCGGCAACAGAAGGAGCGCATTGTGCGAGCGCAGCATCGCTGCCCACGGCAGAACCGGCAAGCGCCGTGGCAACGGCGGCAAACACCTTGCCGCAGTCCGAACCCAGCAACCTGAGCGCATCGTACAGCACCAGATCGCAGAGGAAGTACGCCAGGTCCTCGGCATGCTGTACATCGAGGCCGTCGCGCTGCCAGTCAGCCATCACCGCGGAGTAAATCTTCACGTGCTCCAGCAGGCGCGTCTCGTCGTCATAGCGCATAGTGTCCATAAGCGAGCCCTTGCGCGCGACACGGTAGTCATACAGCTTGTTCGAGATAAGCGCGGTCTTACGCGAACGACCGTACACGGCAAAATCGAAGACCTGGTCCTCGCCATACTTGACGGTTTCGTCGAACACGATCCCGTTACCCAGCAAAAACTCACGCTTGCAGGCGGTGCGCCATGCAAAGGGGCGAGACGCTTCCTTAAACAGCAGGTCAGAGCTATAGCCTTCAAACGACACATCGCGCGGGCTCAGCACATAGTTAAGCCACGGATACCCCGCCTCCAGCGGATACGGATTCGCACCAAAGGTCAAAACAACGCAGTCCTCGCGCTCAAAGGCATCGACGATCACGCGGCATGCATCGGGCGTAAACCGGTCATCGGAATCCAAAAACGCAACGATAGGCGCCGTGGACGCAGCGATGCCTGCATTACGCGCGCTCGACAGACCGCCGTTCTCCTTATCGACCAGCGTAAAGCGCGCGTCCTTTTCGCAATAGGCAGCCGCAATATCGCGCGAACCGTCCGGCGAGCCGTCGTTGACCAGCACGCCTTCCCAATCGGGCATGTCCTGCGCAAGCAGGGAGTCCAGGCACCAGGCCAGGCACTCCTCCACGTTATAGATGGGAACGACAACGGAAATCTTGGGGGTAGCCATAGTCAAGTGCTCCTACTGTGCGACCGGAACGTCATCGGGATGCGGATTATCACCGTAGGTGCGCTGATACGTCAGCACGCGCCAGACCAGCGGCAGCCCGCCAATCTTAAAGTAGTGCTTAAACGTATTGAGCTTGCCCGGCTTTTTAAAGTCAAAGCGCGAATCGATATAGGCGCGGGGCGACTTGACCATCAGGCGCAAGTCGGTCTCGCCACGTGGATCGAACAGCGACAGGTCAAAGCGACCGGCATCCCAGTCGGCCTTGAGCTCGGGAGAGGCCTTCTCCCAAAACTGCTCGCGCAGTTCATCGACCAGGCGCTCATCATTCCAACGGTACGTATCGACCTTCATGCGCATTAAAATGCCCTGAAGCTGAGCCTTGAGCTCGGGACGTTCATCCAAAAAACGTTGCATCTCAGCATATTCGTCGCACACGCAAAACACCTTGTTGGGCGAATTAACGGAGCTCTTCTCGTTGTCTTGACGATAGCACAAAATGGGGTCCGCGATAAACGCAACGCGCTCGGCGCATGCCCAGACCTTAAAGTTAAAACCCGCATCCTGATACGAAGCACCTGGCGTGGGAAGGAACCGAATCTGATTGTCGTTGAGGAACTCGCGCCGATAGATAGCCGACCAAATGGAAGGTTTGCGGTAGAAGATGCCCGGGCGGTCGACGGGGCGATACGCGGCGCCCGCCATATGCTCGTCGATGATCCCAAACAGCTCACGGCGCTCGCTGGGCGTGGACCAATACAGGTAAAAGTCACCCTTTACCACATCGGCATGTTCAGCATCGGCCTTGGCGACCAGCTTTTGGAGCGAATCCTCAAACATAAAGTCATCGGACTCAAGGATGCCCACGTACTCGCCGCGCGCCATCTCCAGGCCGCGGTTCATCGAGTCGCCGTAGCCGCTGTTGGCCTTGTCGATCATCTTTACACGGGGGTCGCGCTCCATGTACTCGCGGATGATATCTGGCGAGCTATCGATGGAGCCGTCGTTGATACAGATGATCTCGATGTCCCTGAGCGTCTGCGCCACGGCGGAATCGAGGCACTCGCGCAGGTAGCGCTCGACATTGCAGATGGGAACAAGCAGCGAAACTTTAGGGGTATCAGAGTTCTGCAAGAGAACCTCCTGTTGAATAGCGTGTAACAGGGTTATTTTAGCAGCCGAGTTGCGGCGGGCGGCAGCGCTTGGAATTAGATAAAGCGCTCCAGGCAGGCTTTGAGACCGCGAGTCGAAAGATAGAACAGCGTGGCATCTGCCATCGAAACACCCGAGGTCGCCGCAACGAGCTTGTGGGCAACACGGCGAACGGCGCCCTTAGCAGGCATATCCGCCCACTCCGTTCCCAAAAACGTCGTGAGGTCCATGTTGACGCGAGCGGCTACACGGAGGTAGTCGTTAGCGTCCAAGCGTGCCAAATCAAACACAATAAGGTCCAAAAACCAAGTTATCAGCCCGCCGGGACACAGGTCCAAAAGACCGTAGGCCGCCCAGTCCTCCAAGACCTCCTCGAGCATCCTCATGTGGGCGTCAAGCTTTTTGGCGCGAGCCTCGACACTGTTGAACTCGTGCGTCGCCGATTCGCTCTCCATCACGTAGTGGTAGAACTTATCCGGCATGACGACGGTCTTGCGGGCAAGCGCATAAGCCGCAAATTGGAAGACGACATCCTCGCCCAAAGCCAAACCGGGGGCGAAGCGAATGCCTTCGCGATTGAGCAGCTCGCGCGAAAAAGCCGCACGACAGGCATACGGCTGCGCATTCGCATGGAACAGCAACTGGGGATCACGGGCGCCGAAGGTACCGGCTTTGGGGCTCATGAGTTGCTGGACGCGTTTGGGGGCAGCATCGGCTGGTTCACAGACGCCGCCAAAAACGGCGGCCTCGGCATCTACAGACTCCATGGCATGCAGTACGCGCTCGACCGTCTGGGCATCGATGTAATCGTCGACGTCCACAAAAAAGACGGTCTCACCCTCGGCGGCATCGATACCGGCATTTCGAGCACACGAGACGCCCGCGTTTTCCTGGTCAATCACCAGTACGCGATCGTCGGCCTGCGCGACCTGGTGCAACACGTTCAACGAATCATCAGTTGAACCGTCGTTGACGCAGACAACCTGAATCGAGCGCTCGGACTGAGCCAACAGCGAATCGAGGCATCGCTGAATGGAGCGCGCAGAGTTGTAAACGGGGACGATAATGGTAGCTTTAGGACACGAGGTCTCTCCCATGCCGACCTACCCCCTCAGCGATTCGATGAGAAAGGCGGCGACCACGCCTGGGCCTCCAACCGAGGCATAATACTTAGCACGCCCCAAGGCACCATCCGTCGCAAAACTCGGATGCTCGTCAACCCAGCCCTCAGGATCTTTGAGGATGGCAGCAAGATTCGCGCGCTTCCACGGCTTGAGGTCGTCAAGCGAAAACTCCCCCGCGTCCAAGGCCGCCTGAAATTCCTTTGCCATCTGCACCAGGAACTCCTTATAGAACTTAGGCGCCAAGCGCACGTAGTTCCACATGTACGAATCGTACTTAATGAGCTGATTGAACTTGAGCATGCGCGCGACGTCATCACTTGCGTGATCGCGGGCATAATCCTCTCGAATCCAGCGCTCAATCTCGGCATACTCGGTATTGACGCAAAAGACCTTAGCCGAAGAATTGACCGAGGAATTCTCGTTGTCCTGGCGATACGACAACACGGCATCATGCAGGTAAACAGCCTTGTCGGCACATGCGATCGCCTTAAAGGCGAATGACGTGTCCTGAAAGGATGCCCCCGGAGTCGGCAGGAACGTAATGCCGTTGCGCTCAAGAAAATCGCGACGGTACACGGCCGACCAAATCGACGGCTTTTGCTTAAAGAACTGCGTCGTATCGCTCGGGTGCACCGGCTTGCCGCAATCCTGAGGTCTAAACATCTCGTGCAGCGAGCGGCGCTCCTCGGGCTTAGACCAGTAGAAATCAAAGTTCGCCTTCGCGAAGTCGGCATTATTGCTATCGGCGGCCGAGACAAGCTTTTCGAGTGCGTCGGACGCCATAAAGTCATCGGACTCCAAGATGCCCACGTACTTGCCGCGCGCCATCTCCAGACCGCGGTTCATCGAGTCGCCGTAGCCGCTGTTGGCCTTGTCGATCATCTTGACGCGCCTATCGCGCTCCATATACTCGCGAATAATCGCCGGCGAGTTGTCGGTCGACCCGTCGTTAATGCAGATGATCTCAATATCCTTGAGCGTCTGCGCCAGGGCGGAATCGAGGCACTCGCGCAGGTAGCGCTGAACATTGTAAATGGGAATAAGCAGCGACAGAACAGGGCTGCCAGAGGAATTAGTAGACAAATGTGCTCCTTAGGAAATACCTGTCGTTTCATGGTATCAAAGGGTTAGCGCGCCAGCGTGCGTTTATATAATCTATGGAGCCTCTTGCGGGCAAAGTAGCCGCACGTCATGCGGCGGGCCCGTGGCAGGTTCCTGCGTTTTATTCAAAGCTTGCCGTCAAAGTGCGCCGAGCCTTTACAATAGGACAGTCCCAAGGACGTATTCGATAGCTTCCGTGCAGCGCATGCGCGCCGCGCGTGAAAGGATATATTGCCCCATGCCTTCAACCCTCCCCGCCCCCATCGATAAGCTCGCCATCGTCGTCGTTACGTACAAGCGCCAGGAACTCCTGGCCAACTTGTTCGACTCTATGACCGAGCTCACGGCAACGCCCTGGCGCATCGTGATTATCGATAACGAGAATTCGCGCGAGACCGAGGCCATGTGCACCGCATTCAACGAGCGCCTGGCCAACCTGTGGGGCATCGACACCGAGCAGCCCGACGCGCAGGGCGGCACCGACCGTGTCATCTACGCCCCGCAGCTCGAAAACGGCGGCGGTGCGGGCGGCTTCTCCGCCGGCACTAAATGCGCATACGACCTGGGCGCCCAGTGGTTCTGGGTCATGGACGACGACGTGCTCGTCATCCCCGAAGGCATCGAGCGTCTTGCCAAGTGGACCGACCGCTACGACGTTATCCAGGGATCGCGCCTGGACTTTGACGGCGGCGCTTTCTTTTGGCAGTACCAGCTCATCCTTTCGCTCGGCATCCCTAACCCCATCGCCAAGTGGGATCTGGGTCCCGAGGGCTACCGCACCATGAACCAACTGTGCTTTGAGGGCGGCATGTTCTCGCGCCGCGTGGTCGACAAGATCGGCCTGCCCGACGCGCGCTTCTTTATCTACGGCGACGATGCCTGCTACGGCTACGTGGCCAGCCAGCACTTCCCCGCCGCCGTGGTTGCCGACGTGGTGCTCAAGCGCGCCCGCGCCGTCTCCAACTGGGATATCGCCGGCAAGCGCCAGCTCAACTCCACGAGCGACACCAACCGCTACTACATCATGCGCAACCGCGGTTATCTGGCACGCTACATGCAGATCTACGGCGACTACCACCCCGTGCTGTTCCGTCTGGGCAATGCCGCGACCTTCTGCAAGGAGTTCATTCGTCTGGCAGCAGTCGACAAATGCTTTAAGACCGGCATTCCGGCGCTGCGCCGTGGCATGAAGGACGCACGCAAGATCGTTAAGGATCCCAACTGGAAGCCCATGCCGCCCCTGAAGGACGCCGAGTAGTAAAGGGCTTTCGCCCGCCGCTACAGTCGTTGACACACCACGGACACACGCTGACCGTCAAAACCAAAGCCCCAACGCATGCGCCCGACGGCGGGGCGCGGCACGCGGATATCATCGATGCCGTCGCGCTCTATGTCGAGCAGCGCCTGAACCGCCAACAGTTCCAGGCCCAGGGCATCGACGCCAGGGTCGTACAACATGTTGACCGTAATGAGCGGTCGCTCATCGAGCATGCCGAGCGTGTCGGCCACGTCAAACACCCGACCGGTGGGAATCACCTGGATATCCCAGCGATCCGAGACGCCACTTCGCTTGGAGCTGGGATTGCAATAGCCGGGCAGTCCAAAGCAGAGCCCCTGAAGCGCCAGATGATAGGCTGTCGGCATATCTGATTGGCCCACATCGATGCCCAGATCGCCGATAGCACAGCTCAAAGCTTGCTTTACAGTGTCCTCGTCTCCTCGACACAGCCCGTCATGGAACGAGTCGATAACTCCAGCGTCCTCAACGGCGCACTCAAACCATTCCAGAATTACAAGACGGAGCGCCTGACGCACTTCGTTATTAGGCAGACGCAGGGAACGAAGGCACGCGCCGTCCTCCGAATGCCCCGTCATGTCCGTCGTAAGAAATCCAGACAGATACAGCGCTGTCCAGATATCTTCGGGCTTGGCAGCATCGGCCTCCTCGGCATGCACATGCACTGGCGCCTCAATAAACCCATGCGGCTCAAGCAAATCGAACAATGCGGACAGGCGCATGAGATTCCAGTCGCCGACGCATGCGCTCAGACGGTCGGCGTAACCATACAGATCTGCCCGAACGGGCGCGACGCAACCGCGATGTGCGTAGTCCACCACGCGCTCCGGGATCGAGCAATAAAAACCACCAAACAGATAGCCCTCAAGCCACTCACGCGCGTCATCCAGACAGCCGTTGCGACCGATGCGATCCAACAGCACCTGGACTTCGTCGTCCGAAAAACCGAACCATCGATCACACCAGCTCGACAGCGGTGTCGCCGACCGATAGGAAACCCCACGTTGGGACAACGCGAACTCGGCAGGACCGGGGCGCTCGCCCATAAGACACGTCAATCGCAACGAGTCGCCGGCGTCGGCAATGGTGTCGAACAACATTCGGCAGAGCGACTCTAGGGAATCCACGCTACCGTCGTCCTTAGCGTCCAAACGCTTTGGACATACCGCGTCGTAGTCGTCTATCAGAAGAACAACCTGCTCATCGAAAGCTGCCTGGAGCAGTTTAATAAGCACGCCAAGCGCCGCATCGATCTCCTTATCGCTGGCCACCCCACGCGCCGCCCTCTCGATAAGACGAACCTCACGTCTTGACAGATCAGGCGCGGCAAGCAGCGGCAGTAATCGGGCGCACTCGCGCACGACAGCCCCGCGAATTGCTGCCGCAGCACCAGCGCCATGCCTCGAAGCGGCAGCTGTAAAGTCGAGCATGATGACCGGATAACTCGCGTACTCATCACGATAGCGACCGCCGCCCGCCTGCCAAATCTGGGTACCAGCGAACAGGCTTCGATCCGGCAGCCGGCGATCAGGTCGTTCCAAATAGCACTTGAGCATCGATAAATTCATGCTCTTGCCAAAACCCTTGGGCCGACAGCAAAGCGCAACAGGTGCTTCACTGTCCAATATATCGGCAATAAACATAGTCTTATCGACGAGTAAACACCGATTGATTGCATCGGAAAAGTCGTGTGCATCAACCGGTAGAGCTGCGCTATCCGCATGATTGAGCAACCGTGCACCAAACGCATGAGTAAAACCACAATTCACCTGTTCAGACACCGTAAACTCTCCTTCTAACGCAGCACGATGCCCATTGTAGCGAGCGGGTAGAGCGCAACAATATCGACATGCAAACGTTTCGGGCAGCGGTAGCAACAGCCCCCCGAGGGGGCATAACAAATCGTTGCACAACAAAAAAAAGGGGGGCCGATGCCGCCGCACCGGACCCCGTCCCAAACTCTTATAGAAAACGATCTGGAAGATTACTCCTCCAAGCCGTCCTCCCCAGAAGCCTTCTTCTGCTGATCGAGCTTATGCTTACCACTTACGATAGACGTAGCGCCCAGTGTGGCCAAGCTTGCACTGGCAAGGCTCGCCATCACAATCAGATCGCCCGTCTTGGGCATGTTGCCGCCCGAGGACTTGGTAGTTGTAGTCGTCGTGGTCGTGGTGGTCACCGTTTTGGAGTCATTTTGCTCTTGGACCTGGTTGTCAGCACCGCTCTTGTCGTCGTCTTCGGACTGTTTCTTTTCGCCCTCGGCCTTGCTCTTGTCCTTCTCCTCAGATTCAGACTTCTTATCCTCGTCCTTCTTCTGTTCGGACTTGTCGCTCTTCTCCTCAGAGCTAGAACCCTTATCGGATTCGGTCTTCTCGGAAGCCTTGTCCTTGGAGTCGCCCTTTGCGGCTTCGATCTTTTCCGTGGAAACCTGATCAGAGTTGCCCTTGTTCTGGGTCGAGCCGTTATTGACGCCAGCCATCAGCGAAGAGCCCAGCGTAGAACCAAGCTGCTCGGAGAAAGAAGGCTTCTTGTCCGGCGAAGCAACGGGAACGTCCGGCGCCTTATTCGAGTCATCCTTGGAAGCATCGGAACCAGGGGTTGCGTCAGAGCCGGAGCCGTTGTTAGAGCCGGTGCCAACGGACGAATCGATCGAGCCGGTGGATGGGTTAGAGGTGCCAGCGCCGGTCGAACCAGAAGCGTCGCTGTCCGTATTGCCGGCAGAGCTTGAAGACGAATCGCCCGCAGCAGAGCCGTTTGAATCGGAGCCGTTCGAGGTGGAGCCGTTGTTGGTAGTGCCATCAGCAGAGCCATCACCGTCAGCACCGGTCGAGGGCGCATCCATCCTGTCATCGTTGGCATCGTCGCTCGAGTCGTCATTCGAATCAGGCGTCGGCGAGGGCGCCGGCGTAGGCTCGGGCTGCACGGGCGTCGCAGCGGCAGCGGCCTCGTCCTCGGCGATATAAACCAAGCAGTCCTTCAGCTCGTTGCGGTAGCGGTTCTTCCAGCCCTCATGATACTGGGGCTGGCTCGAATACTTGGTCGCCACGTTATTGACCACACTGTTGGAAAGCGCCGTCACAAACTCGCGATCAGTCATACTGTTAGAAAGGTTTGCCCAACGGAAGAAGTCCCTGCAACCACCGGTGCCGCACATGTTGGCGATGCTCCACACCATGCCCTTAACGCAATCGGCACGGCCCGAAATATCAATGCCCAGGCCGCTCTTGAGCCACGCCTCGGTCACCGCATAGTACGAGTTGTACGCATACGCATCCTGCAGAGCCGAGAACTCAACAGGGTCGGTGTTATAAGCACCTTGGAAGGCATCCTGCGCGATATGGCCCAGCTCGGTGAGCTGGCCGTTCTCGTACATGGCATTGCTCGCGTTGGAAATCTCGCTGCCTCGATCAATCGCATCCTTGAGCATGCTGTATTTTTCGGGGTTGTAGTTGTAGGCCTGCTTCATAAACGGAATGAGCGACCATCGGCGGTCGAACTGGTAATAACCCAGCGCGTTATAGCCGTCGCCATACGAAAAGCCCTGGTTATAGTTGCCGTGGCTCTCGTACTTGGTAAAGTACTTCATCTCGGGGGTCACGTTAACAAACGAAACGCCCTGGACCGACCTCAGCACGCCCGAGAAGGACTGCTGGGTATAGAGACCCTTATCGATATCGGTCGCATCCGAGGCAACGCCCGGCGTGGGCTCCTCGGCAGCGGCGGGTGCCGGCACGGAAACGGCGCCAAACGAAAGCGCCAGCGTCAGGCCCGCGACAATAGCAGAATGCTTGGGCTGCATAAGATCCTCCCTGCATTGGTGTAGTTAAAGTGCAGTTTGCAAAGATAGAATTAAGTATTGCAGCTCACCCGTTGTTGCACAACAACCCCTCGGTAAACGGCAACAACCCTCCGCGAAATCTTAAGGAATTGCGCTAAACCTACAGCTTGATGTTGAAGTTGACTTCGGGGATGGCGGCCAGGTCGGCCAACGTCACGCCGTCGACGTACTTTTCGATCACGTCGTCCAGGCCGCGCCAGAACTTGACGGTTGAGCACAAATCGCTGCGGGTGCAGCTGTTGTCGATGCCGTCGCACGCCACGGGCGCCGTGCTGCCCTCGACAGCGCGCAGGATGTCGCCAGCACGCACCTCGGCGGGGTCCTTGGCCATCATGTAGCCACCGCCTTTGCCGCGCACGCTCTTAAGCAGGCCCGCCTTCATGAGCGGACGAACCAGCTGCTCCAAATACTTTTGCGAGATATGTTCACGGTCGGCAACCTCGCGCAAAGCAATCTTGCCCTCGGCGTCACCCAGCGCCGCGATATAGATCATTAACCGGAGGGCATAGCGGCCCTTAGAAGAAATGAGCATACCTACCCTCCCATCGCATCTGGAACAACATAACCAGGTTTGTTTGTCCCAAATCTTAAGTAAGTGGGACAAACACAACAGGTTATTTTGTCCCAGAATTTGAAAAGTCGAGTGGATTAGTCGGGTTTTCCCTTGACTAACGCCGAACCCATAGTAACTTTATTCCGAGAAGATTCCTAGGGTTTAGCACACCTATGAGTACACCATATACAGAGAGGGACAGCATGAGCGCAAATCCGCTGCTTTCCATCGAAGGTCTGACCGCCTCCGTGGACGAGAAGACCATCCTCCACAACGTCAACCTCAACGTCGCCGCCGGCGAGACCCACGTGCTGATGGGCCCCAACGGCGCCGGCAAGTCCACCCTCGGCCACCTGGTCATGGGCGACCCCGTCTACACGGTCAACGACGGACGTATCGTCTTTGACGGCCAGGACATCACCGAGCTCTCCCCCGACAAGCGCCCGCGCGCAGGGCTCTTCCTCAGCTTCCAGGCACCGGTGGAAATCCCCGGCGTGCCGCTGTCCAGCTTCCTGCGCGCCACGGTGGCGGGCCGCGAGGGCGCCGGCGAGCTCAAGGGCAAGCAGTTCCGCAAGCACGTGCGCGCGCTGGCCGACGAGCTGGACATGGATCCGGCCTACCTCGACCGCGAGCTGGGCGTGGGCTTCTCGGGCGGCGAGAAGAAGAAGCTCGAGATGCTGCAGCTGCTGCTGCT
>ERZ773147.487-NODE-487-length-48664-cov-13.559711_pt1 | contig 48664 bp, 40 predicted proteins | sample MGYA00580851_ERZ773147 | MGnify/ENA primary metagenome ERZ773147 (study PRJEB29015, sample SAMEA2737818) | human gut metagenome | biome: human gut; feature: human-associated habitat; material: faeces | place: China | collected 2012 ... | reverse complement strand
GGAACGGATAAATCCGTTCCCTACAAGGGTGCGGTGCAAAATTCAGCAGCGCACTTATGTAGCGCGGCAGTCTCCCGGTTTTGTCGGCAGTCTCGAACCGGGCTACCAGAGATATGCGTATCCGTAGGTGCGGTAAATCGCAACTAAAAGAACGAAAAAAGCTCGCCGTTATGGCGAGCTTGTTTCGGGTAATATCAGGTTATTACACAGCGCGGGTGACCTTACCGCTGCGCAGGCAGCGAGTGCATGCATAAACATGCTTCGGACTTCCGTCCACGATCGCCTTGACGCGCTTCACATTGGGCTTCCAAGTACGGTTGGAACGCCTGTGGGAATGAGACACCTGAATGCCAAAGGCAACGCCCTTGTCGCAAAACTGACATTTTGCCATAAGTTGAAGCACCTCCTTGCTTGTGTTTAACTGCGTGCAATTTGCAGACAGCTTATTAATAATAACAGAATAAGCCTGTAATTGCAAGAAAAATTTTCGCCGTTGTAAAAATCGTTGCAAAATAATGCATTTGAGGTTAATATTAATAATGAAATAATATAGTTAAAAGGAGATCGGCAATGGCGAGTAAATATTCTGTTCCGCTGCGGACGATCGTGGAGGAAAACGGCCTTGAGCCGCTGCACACCTCGAGCGATTATGATACGCGGCTTCTGACGGTGGCGGACGTGAACCGCCCCGCGCTTCAGCTTGCCGGATTTTATAACTACTTTGACCCCAACAGGCTCCAGATAATCGGCCGGGTCGAGAGCACATATCTTGAGCTCAAGACCGAGGCCGAGCGCCGCAGCTGTTTCGAGGAGCTTATGCGCTATGACATATCTGCGCTGGTGATCTGCCACGGTGCGTCGGCGTTTCCCGAGTGCCTCGAGGTCGCGGGGAAGTACGACCGCAACCTGTTCGTAACGCCCGAGGATACCTCCGACTTCATGGCCGATGTCATAAGCTCGCTGCACACGCACCTTGCGCCGCGCACGACGATGCACGGCGTGCTCGTTGAGGTACACGGCGAGGGCGTGCTTTTAACCGGCGACTCCGGCATAGGCAAAAGCGAAACTGCGCTTGAGCTTATAAAGCGCGGACACAAGCTCATTGCCGACGACGCGGTGGACATTCGCCGCATCGGACGCGACAGGCTCGTCGGCACGGCGCCCGAGCTTATACGGTATTACATGGAGCTGCGCGGCATAGGCGTTGTCGATGTCAGGCACCTTTACGGCGTTGGCGCCGTAAAGCCCGAGGGCGCGATCGACCTCGTTGTGAACCTCGAGGTCTGGGACGATCAGAAGGCGTACGACCGCCTTGGCCTTATAAGCGAAACGCAGGATATCCTCGGTGTGACGGTGCCGAGCTTGACGATCCCGGTGCGTCCCGGCAGGAACCTTGCCGTTATCCTCGAGCTTGCGGCAATGAACAACCGCCAGAAGAAGATGGGCTACAACGCCGCGGAAACTCTCGCGTCAAACGTAGATCACGCCGTTGACAACGGCACGTTTTAATAGGAGATAGTATGGAAGGTCTTGAAAAAGCAATTGAACAGATAAAGGAGAACATGCCCAAGCTCGATCTGAGAGAAAACGAGCCGATGCGCAACCACTGCTCGTTCAAGGTCGGCGGCGAGGTGCGCGCGTTTGCCGTGCCTGGCGATCTTTTCGAGATGTCGAAGGTCATGTTCTATCTGCATATGAACGGCGTTTCGCCGCTGACGCTCGGCAAGTGCACCAACGTCATTTTCCCCGAGGAGGGGCTTGATATCATGGTCATCAGCACGGAAAACCTGCGCAAGCTGCGCCTTGGCGAGACTGAGAACACCATCTACGCCGAAGCCGGCGTATCGCTTGCAAAGCTCGCGCAGTTTGCGCGCGACAACGGCCTTTCCGGGCTTGAGTTTGCAAGCGGCATTCCCGGCTCGGTGGGCGGCGGCGTTCTGATGAACGCCGGAGCTTACGGCGGAGAGATGAAGGATGTTGTCGAATCCGTCGTCGTGTACTACGTTCCGACGCAGGCGCTGACCGAGGTCAAAGGCTCCGACTGCGGCTTTGAATACCGCCGCAGCGCATTTGAGAAGATAAACTGTGCGATCATGGGCGCGGTGTTCAAGCTCACGCCCGACGACCCCGAGGCCATCGGCGCGCGCATGAAGGAAATGAACGAAAAGCGCACGGCAAGTCAGCCGCTGGATATGCCCTCGGCAGGCAGCGCGTTCAAGCGCCCCGTGGGCGGCTATGCCGCGGCGCTCATTGACCAGTGCGGTCTGAAGGGCTACACCGTCGGCGGTGCGCAGATAAGCCAAAAGCATGCCGGCTTTGCGGTCAATACGGGCAGCGCAACATACGACGATGTCGTTGAACTGCTCGACCACGTCCGCCGCGAGGTCTATGCGCAGACACAGATCACCCTCGAGCCGGAGATACGCATCTACCCCAAGGGCATGATGCTTGTTGACGACTGGCGCGAGAGAAAGCAGACCATCATCGACGGTATGCTCGAGCAGGCAAAGCAGAATGCCGCAGACTCGGCGGCCGAGAGCAGAGACGTTCGGCCGAGCTGAGCGTTTTGGAGAGTGGATATATGGAGTTTCTTATCATAACCGGCCTGTCCGGCGGCGGCAAGAGCCAGGCCGCGGACATAATAGAGGATCTGGATTACTACTGTGTGGATAACATGCCCGTTGCGCTCATTCCGAAGTTTGCCGAGCTTTGCGCGGCGACAAAGGGACGCTATGAGAAGGTCGCTCTGGTGACGGATATCCGCGAAAAAAACGGAATAAAGGACATTTTCAACGCACTCGAAACGCTCAGAGAGATGAACTTCGGCTATAAGATCCTGTTCATGGAGGCAAAGCCGTCGGTCATCGTAAAGCGCTATAAGGAGTCGCGCCGTCCGCATCCGCTGGCGGCAAAGTCCGGCGGCTCGATCGAGGACGCGATACTCAAGGAGACCGAGCAGCTGCGCCCGATACGCGACATTGCCGATTATATCATCGACACCTCGCACCTGACCCTCGGGCAGCTGCACAACGAGCTGTACACTTACTTTTCCGACTCCGCGACCGACCGCGCGATCATGGTAAACGTCATATCCTTCGGCTTTAAATACGGCATGCCGCTGGACGCCGACCTCGTGTTCGACGTGAGATTTCTGCCCAATCCCTTTTACGTTGAGGATCTGAAGCTTTTAAGCGGCCTTGACGCACCGGTCAGGGACTATGTTTTCAGCTTTGAGCAGTCGAACGTTTTCATGGACAAGCTCACGGACATGATAGAGTATCTGCTGCCGCTGTACATAGAAGAGGGAAAGTACAGCCTTACGATCGCCATCGGCTGCACCGGCGGCCGGCACCGCTCCGTCGCCGTGGCCTCGGCGCTTGCCGGGCATCTTAAGTGCTTCGGCGTGCCGACGGTGAGCATAAACCGCGATATAAACAAATAAGCATGGAAAAAACCTTCGCACAAAAAGTTAAAACAGAGCTGTGTCAGCCTCGGGTCGAGCGCAAATGCTGCGCTGTTGCCGAGGCCTACGGCGTTCTGCTGTATGCGCACAGCTTTTCGGCAAAGGAAATACGCATAACGACGGCAAGCGACGAGCTTGCCGCGCGTCTTCCGCATCTGATGCGCCGCGCCTTCGGTATCGACTTCGACGAGCCGGAGAAAGGCCGCGGCGTGAAGCATTCGTTCCGGGTAAACGACCCGGATAAGCTGCGCGCGGTGTTCGACGTTGTCGGAAACGACATGAACAGCCCCTCGCTGCACATAAACTTCGGCGTCATCGAGGAGCCGTGCTGCAAGGCCTCGTTTATCCGCGGCGCGTTTCTCGCCGGCGGCTCGGTGACAGACCCGGCAAAGCGCTATCACATGGAGCTTGCCACGACGCACTACAGCGTAAGCCGCGAGACATACTCGGTGCTGCTTGAGATGGGCTTTTCGCCCAAGGAGGCGCAGCGCAAGGGCGACTACCTGCTGTATTTCAAAAAAAGCGAGCATATAGAAGACCTGCTGACGACGATCGGCGCGCCGGTCGCTGCGATGGATATCATGTCCGCCAAGGTCGAAAAGGACATGAAAAACAGCATAAACCGCAAGGTAAACTGCGATTCCGCAAATGCCGACAAGGTCGTCGAGGCTGCGGCAAAGCAGATGGAGGCCATCCGCCGCATAGATAAGCTCTATGGGCTTGATTCGCTGCCGGATAAGCTTCAGGAGGCCGCGCTTCTGCGCTACGCAAACCCCGAGGCGAGCCTTGCCGACCTTGCCACGCTCTCGTATCCGCCGGTATCCAAAAGCTGCCTGAGCCACAGGCTCAAGAAGCTGCTGACATACACTCCCGAGGAAGACTGAATATGAGCTTTGTTCACCTGCATGTTCATACCGAATATTCGCTGCTCGACGGCGACTGCCGCATCGAGCCGCTCGTTGCGCGCGCAAAGGAGCTGGGGCAGACCGCTCTTGCCATCACCGACCACGGCGTCATGTACGGCGCGGTCGCGTTTTACAAGGCCTGCTGCGCGGCCGGTATAAAGCCGATCATCGGCTGCGAGGTCTACGTTGCGCCGCGCTCGCGCTTTGACAAGGAGCACGGCCTTGACTCGGAGTACACGCACCTTATCCTGCTGTGCAAAAACGAAACGGGCTACAAAAATCTGTGCTACCTCGTTTCCATGGCCTTCACCGAGGGCTTTTACAACAAGCCGCGCATAGACTGGGCGCTGCTGCACGAGCGCGCCGAGGGGCTTATCTGCCTTTCCGGCTGCGTCGCCGGTGCCATACCGCGCATGATAAACGCCGGAAACTACGAGGGCGCAAAGAACAAGGCGCTGGAGCTGAGCGAGCTTTTCGGCAGGGACGGCTTTTATCTTGAGATCCAGGATCACGGCCTTGAGGCCGAAAAGCGCGCGGCCGAGGGGCTTTTGCGCATCCACCGCGAGACCGGCATTCCCCTTGCCGTCACAAACGACGCGCACTATGTCGAAAAAGACGACGCGTATTATCAGGACGTTCTGATGTGCGTGCAGATGCAGAAAATCATAACCGACCCTGCACGCATGAAATTTGAGACCAACGAGTTTTACCTCAAGGACGAGGCCGAGATGCGCGCGCTTTTCCCCGAATACCCCGAGGCCGCCGACAACACCGCAAAGATCGCGGACATGTGCGGCTACGACTTCGAGTTCGGAAAATACAAGCTGCCGCGCTTCAAGCTGCCCGAGGGCGAGAGCGACAGCTTTGACTATCTGCAAAAGCTCTGCCGCGCAGGACTTGCGCGCAGATACCCGAACGACGACGGAACCGTTGCAAAGCAGCTCGACTATGAGCTTGCTATGATAAAAAAGATGGGCTTTGTCGATTACTTCCTCATCGTTTCCGACTTCATCGCCTACGCGAAAAGCCAAAAGATCCCCGTCGGCCCCGGGCGCGGCTCGGCAGCCGGCAGCGTCGTTTCCTACACGCTGAACATCACCGACGTCGATCCCATAAAATACAGCCTTTATTTCGAGCGATTTCTAAACCCCGAGCGCGTGAGCATGCCCGATATCGACATCGACTTCTGCGTCAACCGCCGCGGCGAGGTCATCGACTACGTCAACCGCAAATACGGCCACGACCACGTTGCGCAGATAGTCACCTTCGGCACGATGGCAGCTCGCGCTGCCGTGCGCGACGTTGCGCGCGTGCTCGACATAAGCTACGGCGACGCCGACGCCGTTGCAAAGGCCATACCCATGGGGCCGAACATGACCATAAAGGACGCGCTGCGCGTATCAAAGCCACTGCGCGACATGTACGAGGGCGACGAGATGCTGCACAGGCTCATCGACGTGGCCGAAGCGCTCGAGGGCATGCCGCGCCACGCGAGCATGCACGCGGCCGGCGTCGTAATAACCGATAAGCCCGTTTATGAATACGTTCCGCTGTCGAAAAACGACGAATCGGTCGTCACGCAGTATCAGATGACGACGCTTGAGGAGCTGGGGCTTCTCAAGATGGACTTTCTCGGTCTGCGAAACCTCACTGTGCTCGAGGACGCGGCGAAAATGGTGCGGCGCACCGAGCCGGATTTCGAGGTCGAAAAGATCCCCGACGGCGACGCGGAGGTTTTCAAAATGCTCTCGGAGGGGCATACAAGCGGCGTTTTCCAGCTTGAAAGCACCGGCATGACCGGCGTTTGCACCGGCCTTAAGCCCAAGAGCATTGAAGACATCACCGCAGTCATAGCCCTTTACCGCCCCGGCCCGATGGACAGCATCCCGCGATTTATCGAGTGCTCGGCGCATCCCGAGAAGATAAGCTACAAGCACGAGCTTCTGCGCCCGATACTCGAGGTCACCTACGGCTGCATCGTCTATCAGGAGCAGGTAATTGAAATTTTCCGCCGTCTTGCCGGATTTTCGCTCGGCCAGGCGGACATGATCCGCCGCGCGATGAGCAAGAAAAAGCACAAGGTCATCGACGCCGAGCGCGTCGCCTTCGTCCACGGCGATGAAAGCCGCGGCATCGACGGCGCAATAAAGCGCGGCATCCCCGAAAGCGTTGCAAACAGCATCTATGACGAGATCCTTGACTTTGCGTCCTACGCCTTCAACAAGGCGCACGCGGTGAGCTACGCGATCGTATCCTACCGCACGGCGTACATGAAAAAGCACTATCCGCGCCAGTATATGGCCGCGCTGCTCTCGTCGGTGCTCGATAACAGCACCAAGATCGCCGAGTACATCGCCGAATGCCGCGAGATGGGCATAAAACTGCTGCCGCCGGATGTCAACGAGTCGTTTGCCGACTTCTCCGTCAGCGGAAACGATATCCGCTTCGGCCTTGTTGCGATAAAAAGCATCGGCCGCGGCTTCATAAACGAGCTTATTTCGCGCCGAGAGGAGGACGGGCCGTTCCGCAGCCTTGAGGATTTCTGCCGCCGCATGGCAGGCAGGGAGCTCAACCGCCGCGCGGTCGAAAACCTCATCCGCGCCGGAGCGTTCGACAGCATGGGCTTCAAGCGCAAGGCGCTGCTGCGCGTGGCCGGCGTTATGATCGACGGCATCCAGCAGGAAAGCCGCAACAACGTCGAGGGGCAGCTCAATCTCTTCGGCGAGCCGGATTTCGAGGATGCCGGTGCCATCAGGATCAAGATCCCGGAGGTCGAGGAGTACACACGCGCAGAGCTGCTTGCAATGGAAAAGGAGACGGCCGGTCTGTACCTGAGCGGCCACCCGATGGACGAGTACCGCGCCGCCGTGCGCAGAGCCGGGATAGTACCCATAGGCGCGATTTTGACAGACTCCGCCTCCGATAGCGAGAAAAAGACCTATCCCGACGGCGCCGTCGTCACCGTTGCAGGCGTCGTGCAGTCAAGCCGCACGCGCACGACGAAGTCGAACACGCTCATGAGCTACATCAACCTCGAGGACGACACCGGTGCGATGGAGCTGATCGCGTTCCAGCGCGCGCTGGACACAGGCAGTGTGTATATCAAAGACAACGCGCCCATCATCGTACGCGGCCGCATATCCATGCGCGACGAGAAGGAGCCGCAGCTCATGGCGGACAGCATCCGCCCGATAGCCGATCTCGGCAAGCTCAAGCCCGAGCCGCCGAGGACAAACGCCGACTCCAAGCTCTGGGTCAAGCTGCCCGGCGAGGACGATCCGCGCCTTGCGCGCATCGAGCTTATCCTCACCATGTTCCCCGGCCAGCAGCAGATGATAATTTACCTTGAGCGCGAAAAGCGGCGCATCGGCGCAAAGTGCCTGATCCACCCCTCGCTCATCGCCGAGCTGAAAGAGCTCTGCGGCGATGCCAATGTTTTCTTGGAGGCGCATTGACGCCGCTACAAATCCGCGCAATAAACGCGCAATAAACGTATAGGAGGAGCGCCAAAGCGCTACTGAAAAAATGAGTGTTAAAAATGCAGTACATAAGACATCCGGATATGCCGCGGCGGCCGCGCTGTCGGCACTTTTGGTGAAATACCCACTGCGGAAGCTGGGCATGCATAAGGCCAATGCCGCGCTGATGCAGGCGCATGAGGCGGCCAGCGGTGCGTACTTCCTCGCCGCGCTGCTGCACATGGCAACGTCACCGAAGACGAGCGGCTGCAAGGCCGCGAGCGGTGCTGCCGCATTTGCCGTCAGCGTCGTGCTCATCGCCGACTGCCACATGGCAAAGGATCAGACCTCGAAAATGCAGCGTCATCGTATCTATTCCGCGGCTCTGGCCGCTGCCGCCGCCCTCAATGCTTTTTAGCAGCGCTTTACTGCGCCTACCGATACACATATTGCGGTGGCCCGGTATCGAAACTGCTGACAAAACCGTGACGTTTTGCGTAACGCAAGTACGGCGCTGAAGTTTGCACCGCGCCATGTAGGGGCGAGCAATGCTCGCCCATCGCCACGGTTTTGTCGGCGCGAAAATCGACAGTCGTAGGGAACGGATTTATCCGTTCCGCTGTGATGGTTTCGTCGGCACCTACCGGTCGGGCAACCGCAAAAAAACGTATCGGCATCAGCGTTGATGCGCCTCTAAAAAAATGCGCCTCTAAAATGCCTTCCCCTGCGGAGCTTGAGGGGAAGACAATTGGGTGCGGTGCAAAACTCAGCTTGCACTACCGGGTTGCGTAGCAGTCACGGTTTATTCCAATGTCCCGAACCGGGCACCGGCAATCCCCGTATCCGTAGGTGCCGTAATTCGCCTCTAAAAATTCGCCCCTAAAAGATTTCGTCGGTATTCCGTCGGCAGACTGCCGACGGATTTTTTAAACTCTGCGGAGAATTTGCTCTGATTTTCGTAGCCCACGCGCTCGGCGATCTCGGCAATGCTCAGCCCCGTTTCGCGCAGAAGCTTTGAGGCAAGCTCCATGCGGTGCTCTTTTATGTGCGCGGCAAGCGACTTGCCGTAGACGGCCTTGAACATCTCCTTGAGCGACGAAGGATTTATCAAAAATCTCCGCGACAGCTCCTCGATCGTGTAGCGCCGGTCGAGATTTTCCGTCAGAAGATCGTGCACGCGGCGTATGGTGTCGAGCTGCTCGGCGGAGTATCTGCCCTCGCCGCCGGTTGCGGCGTCAAGCTCAGGCAGCTCCGGTACGCTTTGAATATCGCCGCCGCTCTCCTTGGGGCAGGATATCTCCATCGTCTTTTCTATCATAATATGCAATAGCCTCACCTGCTCGGTCGCGGCGGCCTTGTAGTAGACCTCCTTGCCGTCGCGGCGGCTTACTATAAGTCCCGAATCCCTGAGCTGGCGCAGATGATGCGACACCGCGGGGCTTGTCATGTCCGTCAGGATTGATATATTCACAACGCATTCCTCACAATGGCACAAGAGCCAGAATATCCTCACGCGGCTTGAATCGGCAAGCAGCTTGAATATGTCCGACACCGTGCGGAAGCTCTCGGTTTTCGCGACGTTATCGCGCAGATGCTCGCTTATCTCCGCGCCGTGATCGTGCAGAACAGCTTCGTTTTCCATCGTCGTTACTCCATTCGGAAATGATTTAAGCCCATTCGGAAGTTCATTGCCGCGCGGCATTGACTTTTCGGCTCGGACTTATTATACTGCAAGCATAACGATTAAACAACTACTTAATTGTTGAATTAAATTTGTATAGGAGAAATCATCATGAAAAAGACTTACAAGATCGAAGTAGACTGCGCAAACTGTGCAAATCTCATGGAAGAGGCAGCCGGCAAGACCGAGGGCGTCGAGAAGGCCGCAGTCAATTTCATGACCCAGAAGATGACCCTTGAGTTTGCAGAGGGCGCGGACATTGACGCCGTCATGAAGAACGTCGTCAAAAACTGCAAAAAGGTCGAGGACGACTGCGAGATCTATCTCTAAGCCGCATAAGTCCGTAAACGCCCTTCATGATGAGGGGCGTATTTTAATCATAAGGGAAAGATGATATTATGAATAAAAAGCAGAAAAAAGTGCTCGTGCGAATATTGATCACAGCCGCACTGCTCGCACTGCTGAATCTGGTGCAGCTTCCGGAGATACCGGCAATGATCCTGTATCTTGCGGCATATCTCATTATAGGCTATGATATTTTGCGCAAGGCCGGCAAGGGCATTTTAAACGGCCGCGTTTTCGACGAGAACTTCCTGATGGCCGTTGCCACGATCGGCGCGGTCGCGCTTGCGATCATAAGCGGCAGCGGCGACTTCAACGAGGCGGTGCTGGTAATGCTGTTTTACCAGGTCGGCGAGCTGTTCCAGAGCTACGCCGTCGGCAAAAGCCGCCGCAGCATTTCCGCGCTTATGGATATCCGCCCGGACTATGCCAATATCGAGGTTGACGGCAAGCTCGAGCAGGTCGATCCCGACGAGGTCGAGACCGGCAGCGTCATAGTCGTGCAGCCGGGCGAAAAGGTGCCGATCGACGGCGTTGTCATCTCCGGCAGCTCGACCGTAAACACAAGCGCCCTGACCGGCGAGAGCCTGCCGCGCGACATTGCCGAGGGCGACGAGATCATAAGCGGCTGCATAAACCTCAGCGGCCTTATCCGCGTGCGCACGACAAAGCCCTTCGGCGAATCGACCGTGTCGAAGATACTGGAGCTTGTTGAAAGCTCCGGCTCGCGCAAGTCGCGCTCGGAGCAGTTTATCTCGCGCTTTGCAAGGGTCTACACCCCCATCGTGTGCTACTCGGCGCTTGCGCTTGCGATACTGCCGCCGCTTGTGCGCATCGTGTTCATGGGTCTGGGCGGCGACTGGACCGACTGGATCTATCGCGCGCTGACCTTCCTCATCATAAGCTGCCCCTGCGCGCTGGTGATCAGCATTCCGCTGAGCTTTTTCGCGGGTCTGGGCGGCGCGAGCAGCGAGGGCGTTCTGATAAAGGGCTCGAACTATCTGGAGGCTCTGGCACAGACAAAGACCGTTGTTTTCGACAAGACCGGCACGCTCACGCGCGGCGTTTTCGAGGTCAGCGGCATCCATCACTGCCCCATAGAGGACGAAAAGCTGCTTGAATACGCGGCCCTTGCCGAGTGCGCCTCCTCGCACCCGATCAGCAGGAGTCTGCGCGAGGCTTACGGCAGGGAGCTTGACCGCAGCCGAGTGAGCGATATCGAGGAGATAAGCGGCAACGGCGTTATCGCAAAGGTAGACGGCCGAACGATAGCCGCCGGCAACGACCGCCTGATGCAGCGCCTCGGCATAGATCACAAACCCTGCCGCAGCGTCGGAACGATCGTGCACGTTGCCATCGACGGCGTTTACTCGGGCCACATCGTCATCTCCGACGTTGTAAAGCCCAGCTCCGCACAGGCGATAGCCGAGCTTAAAAAAGAGGGCGTCGGCAAGACAGTCATGCTCACAGGCGACACAAAGTCCGTTGCCGACAGGGTCGCAGCCGACCTCGGCGTTGACGAGGTGCACAGTCAGCTCCTGCCCGGCGACAAGGTCAGCGAGGTCGAACGCCTGCTCGGCGAAACCACCGGCAAGGCAAAGCTTGCCTTCGTCGGCGACGGTATAAACGACGCTCCCGTGCTCTCGCGCGCCGACATCGGCATCGCAATGGGCGCAATGGGCTCGGACGCCGCCATCGAGGCCGCAGACGTTGTGCTCATGGACGACGATCCGCTGAAGATATCCAGAGCAATAAAAATTTCGCGCAAGTGCATCCGCATCGTGTACGAAAACATCGTTTTCGCCCTCGGCGTTAAGTTTGCCTGCCTGCTGCTGGGCGCGCTCGGCATAGCCGACATGGGCGCGGCGATCTTCGCCGACGTCGGCGTAATGGTAATCGCCGTGCTCAACGCAATGCGCGCGCTGCACTGCTCGAAATAAATAAACATCACAAAATCCGCTCTGAGGAGCGGATTTTTTATGCTCTCCATGTCATTTATGAAGCTTTTCCTGCACGGAGCGTAATATAGCTGACGGTTTTAAGATTTTTGTACAATATCTGTGCGGCAAGCTGAAATTTTCGCGTTTTTCTTTGGCTTTAGTAACTAAAATCACTGTTATACAAATTCGGGTCGCTGTCCTGATTTCAGGCATGCGGCTCGATTTGCCTATTTAATTGCCCGGATCGTCAGACTAACATCATAATCAAACAACGAACAGTGCAGGATATCCTGCACGCATGGAGGAATGACAATATGAACAAGAAATTTGCAAAAACGCTTGCAATGGTTCTGGTCATTGCAATGCTTCTGTCCCTCGGCTCGTTCGCCTTTGCGGACGCGGACACAACGTCAGCCGACGACGGCAACGATTACCCGATCGTGCTCGTCCACGGTCTGTTCGGCTGGGGCGGAACGGAGATCGCGAACCTTAACTACTGGGGCGGCTTTTCCAGCCTTCAGCAGATGCTCACCGACGCAGGCTATGAGGTCTACACCCCGTCGATAGGCCCCGTTGCGAGCAACTGGGACAGAGCCTGCGAGCTGTACGCCTACCTCGTCGGCGGCACGGTCGATTACGGCCAGTACCACTCGGCGCAGAACGGACACAGCCGCTACGGCCGCACCTTCAAGGGCGTTCTGCCCGAGCTTAACGACGCCGACAGCACGCTGAAGATCCACCTTGTCGGCCACAGCATGGGCGGCGAGACGATACGCATGCTCGCGCAGCTTCTTGAAAACGGCGATGCCGACGAGCTGCGCGCAACGACCGACGGCAGCATCAGCAAGCTCTTCACCGGCACCTGCCGCCACTGGATAGAGAGCATCACCACCCTCTGCACGCCGCACGACGGCAGCCAGTATGACGGCAAGGTCTACAACGAGGAGGAGCCGCTCGTTCACCGCTTCGTGGCCGCTCTTTCCGCAGCAACGGGCATGAACATAAACGAGGAAAACCTCGGCCTTGATTTCAAGCTCGACCAGTGGGGTCTTACCCGTGAGCCGGGCGAGAGCTACGAAAGCTACATTCACCGCGTCGAAAACAGCAGCCTGTGGAAGGACGACGTGAAGGATCTGAGCGTTTACGACCTGTCCCCGGACGGCGCGGCGGTGCTCAACTCCTACGCCAAGGCGCAGGATGATATTTACTACTTCTCCGTCGCCTGCTCGGACACCTACCGCAGCGCGGTATATCCGCACCACTACCTGCCCTACAGCAACATAAATCCGCTCATGAAAAAGAGCGCGACCTACATGGGCAGCTACAAAAACTACGCCGCCGGCCACGTCACCATCGACGAGAGCTGGTGGGAAAACGACGGCATCGTCAGCGTTCGCTCGGCGCAGTATCCGCATGAAGGCTCGTCTGATCGCTGCAATCTCAACTACGGCACCGAAAACGGCGTTATGACCTTCAAGGACGGCACCGAGAAGGGCGTTTGGAACTACATTGAGAAGATCGAACGGACCGATCACATCAACATGGTCGGCCAGATCACAAACACGAAGTATCTTCAGGGCAAATTCTTTGAGCTGGCTGCAATGCTCGCAAGCATCCCTGCCGACGGCGGCACGCCCGACACTCCCGATGCTCCCGCAAGCGTTCCCTTCGTCGATATCGTAAAGGGCAGCTTCTATTACGACGCCGTAGTCTGGGGCTATAACAACGGCATCGTAAACGGCGTTGACTCTACGCACTTTGCGCCCGACGCAAGCTGCACCCGCGCACAGGTCGTGACCTTCCTCTGGCGCGCGGCCGGCAGTCCGGAGCCTAAGTCGATGAGCACTCCGTTTACCGACGTAAAGTCCGGCAGCTTCTACGAAAAGGCAGCGGCCTGGGCCTATGAAAACGGCATCGTCAAGGGCACGACGGAAACAACGTTCGCGCCGAACGCAACGGTAACGCGCGCTCAGTTTGTCACCTTCCTGTGGCGCTATGAGGACTGCCCCTCGTCGAGCATCGCAAACCCGTTTTCCGATGTTTCCGAAAGCTCGGTGTATGCTCCGGCAATACTCTGGGCAGCCGAAAACGGCGTAACCGTCGGCACCGGAAACGGCACCTTTGTTCCCAACGGCGCATGCACACGCGCCCACGTCGTCACCTTCCTTTACCGCGACCTGGCAAAGTGAAGAACAATTTAAGCATAAAAAATCTCTCCCCATCGGGAGAGATTTTTTCATATTTCGCTCGATTTATGGATGCCGGTGACGGAGAATTCGACCCATTCGGCGACGTTTGTTGCGTGGTCGCCGATGCGCTCGAAGTATTTTGCTATCATCAGAAGATCCAGCGCGTACTCCGCGTCGCCGCTGCCGGAGCGGATCATTTCGATAAGCGCGGTTTTCATGCTCAAAAAGCAATCGTCCACCACGTCGTCGTGCTCGATGACGCTTTTTGCAAGGGCAAGGTCGCGCTTATTATACGCCTCGATGCTGTCGGTGACCATGCCGATGGCGGCCTCGGCCATGGGGCGCATGGCGGCGCACTCGCTGCCGGTCTTGCCGCCGAGATGCGGAATTATCTCGGCAATGTCGCCTGCCTGATCGCCGATGCGCTCAAGGTCGGTTATCATTTTAAGCGCGGCCGATATCTGCCGCAGGTCGCGCGCCACGGGCTGCTGCTGGAGCAGAAGCCGCAGGCACAGCGCTTCTATATCGCGCTCGTACCGGTCGATCTCAAGGTCAAGCGGCGCGAGCTTTTTTGCAAGCTCCGAATCACCCGAGAGCAGCGCCTTTGCCGAGTTTGCTATCGCCTCCTCGCACATTGCGCCCATAAGCGTGAGCTTTTCGCCAAGCTCCCTGAGCTGGGCATCGAATTTGCTTCTCATCAGCCGAACCTCCCTGTTATATAGTCCTCGGTGCGCTTATCCGAAGGCACGGAGAACAGCTTTTCGGTGTTATCATACTCAACAAGCTCGCCGAGCAGGAAAAACGCGGTGCTGTCGGAGATGCGCAGCGCCTGCTGCATGTTGTGAGTTACGATAACGATGGTGTAGTTTTTCTTAAGCTCCGTTGCAAGCTCCTCGATCTTCGAGGTCGAGATGGGGTCAAGGGCGCTGGTCGGCTCGTCCATGAGCAGCACGTCCGGCTCGACGGCAAGTGCGCGCGCGATGCAAAGGCGCTGCTGCTGACCGCCCGACAGGCCGAGGGCGGATTTTTTCAGTCTGTCCTTTACCTCATCCCAGATCGCCGCGCCCTGAAGCGAGCGCTCGACGATCTCGTCAAGCTCGGACTTTTTGCGCACACCGTGCGTGCGCGGCCCGTATGCGACGTTGTCGTAAATGCTCATGGGAAAGGGATTGGGCTTCTGGAACACCATGCCGATGCAGCGCCTGAGCTCGTTTACGTCCGTTCCCGGAGCGTAGATGTTCTTCTCTTTATACTTCACCTCGCCGGTTATCTTCACGTCCGGCACGAGGTCGTTCATGCGGTCGAGCGTTTTTAAAAACGTCGATTTGCCGCAGCCGGAGGGTCCGATGAGCGCGGTTATGCTCTTTTCGGGTATCTCCATGTTTATGTTTTTAAGCGCCTGGGTCTGGCCGTACCACAGGCACAGATCGTTTACGCTGATTATGCTGCTCATATGCTTCTCCTCTTCTGATAGTATCTGCCGACAAGCGTTGCGACAAGGTTTATGATAACGGTCAGCGCCATGAGTATCGCCGCAATGGCGAAGGCTACGTCGAAATCGCCCTGCTCCTTGGCGTAGACATACAGCGAAACGGTGAGCGTAGCTCCCGCGCCGGACAGGCCGTCAACGAAAATGTTATAGATATTGTGTGCAAAGCCCGCGGTGAACAGCAGCGCTGCCGATTCGCCCAGAATGCGGCCGACGGCGAGGATGCAGCCGGTAATTATGCCGTCCACGCAGCCGGGGAAAACGACGGTGCGGATAACGCGCCACTTGCCGGCTCCGAGGCCGAACGCGCCCTCGCGCAGGCTCTGCGGAACGGTTTTGAGGCTCTCCTGAGTCGTGCGCATAACGGTCGGCAGGTTCATGATCACAAGCGTCATGGCGCCGGCCTGCAAAGAGGTCTGGAAGCCGAGGAAATTGCAGAAAAACAGCATGCCGACAAGGCCGTAGATGATGCTCGGAATGCCTGAGAGCGTCTCGGCGGCGTATTCGATAGCGCCGACGATGCGGTGGTTGCTCGCATATTCCGTGAGATATATCGCAGCGCCCACGCCCAGCGGCAGCACCCACACGAGCGTTCCGAGGACGATATACAGCGTGTTGAGTATATCCGGCAGAATGCCGACGGAGTCCGCGAGGTAGCTCGGCTTTGTCGAGAGAAACTCCCACGATATATTCGGAATGCCCTTTATGAGCACATATGCTATGAGAAACAGCACCAGCGCCGCCGTCAGAAGGGCGCACAGGCCGGCCAGGCCGCGCATAACAAGCTCATAGGCCCTGCGCTTTGCTTTTACGTTTTTATTATCCATTCGATTTATCCCTCTTCAAAAGGAAGTTGAGCGTTGCGTTTATGAGCATGATAAACAAAAACAGCACGAGCGCGATCGAGAAAAGCGCCTGACGCTGAAGGCCCGAGGAATAGCTCATCTCGCTTGCAACGGCCGTTGTGAGAAATCTTACGCTCTGGAAAAGCTCGGGCATGTTCGGCGCGTTGCCGGATACCATCATAACGGCCATCGCTTCGCCGATGGCACGGCCCACGCCGAGGACGACCGCCGCGGCAATGCCGCTTTTCGCCGCCGGAACGGACACGCGGAAATACGTTTCCGTCGGCGTTGCGCCGAGGGCAAGCGACGCATCCTCGTACTCCTTGGGAACGGCCTCGAGCGAGGTCATAGAGACCTTGATTATCGACGGCAGGATCATGATGGCAAGCACGATCATCGCCGCCAGAAGGCTCGCGCCGTCTGGAACGTTAAACACCTTGCGTATGCCCGGAACGAGCACCATCATGCCCACGAGGCCGTAAACGACCGAGGGGATGCCTGCAAGCAGCGACACCGCCTCAACGACCACGGCGCGCACGCGCTTATTGGCCATTTTTGCAAGATACACCGCCGCCATAAATCCCACCGGCACGCCGAGGACAATGGCTCCGGCGGTGCCGTAGACGCTCGTGAGGATAAACGGCAGGATGCCGTAGCTCGGCTCGGCTGCGGTCGAGGCCCACTTTTTGCCCAGCAGGAAGTCAGGAATACCGATCTCCTTTATCGCCGGAATGCCCGAAACGATGAGGTAGACCGTTATCAGCAAAACGCTCGCCACCGTCACAAGCCCGAGGACAAGGAATATGCCGTGGACTATATTTTCAATGAGATTTTTCGTTTTTAGTTTCATATGAACAACATCCTACACATACAAAAAATAAGCCGACGTAAACCGAACCGCTGCCGGTTTTCGTCGGCTTAATTAATTACTTCGCTACAGGGACTGCGCCTGCTGCGGAGATAACGTCTGCTGCCGCTGCGCCGGTTGCGTAGTCAAAGAACTTCTGAGCTGCTGCGGAAAGCTCGGCGCCGTCCTTGGTCACCAGAACGAAGGGGCGCTGCACTGCGTAGGTGCCGTCGGAAACGGTCGCCTCTGTGGGAGCGACTCCGCCGACGGAGAGCGCCTTGACGGTGTCCTTAACGGATGCCAGGGAAGCGTAGCCGATGGCGTTGGGGTTGCCTGCAACGGTGGTGATCACGTCGCCGGTGCTGGTCAGCTCCTGACGGTACTTGCATGCGTCCTTGGTGTCGGTGATGCTCTCAAAGCCGTCACGGGTGCCGGAGCCTGCCTCGCGGCCGATGAGGACGATCTCTGCGTCGTCGCCGCCGACGTCCTTCCAGTTGGTGATCTCGCCGGTGTAGATCTTTGCGATCTGCTCGATGCTCAGGTCGGAGACCTTGTTTTCGGGGTTAACTATGATCGCGATGCCGTCGAGTGCGAGGACGGTCTCTTTCAGGCCGGAGGCCTTCTCGTCGTCCTTAAGTGCGCGGGATGCAAGGCCGATATCGCAGCGGCCTTCGCTGACTGCGGTGATGCCGGAGCCGGAGCCGGTGGGGTTGTAGCCTACGGTGATACCCTTGTTGTCGGCCTGGAAAGCCTCGCCGAGGGACATGATGACCTTTTCCATCGAGGTCGAGCCGTCGGTGCTGACTGTGCCGGTGACTTCGGCGTTGTCTTTGTTATCGGTTGTGCCGCTGTTGTCGCTTTTTCCGCATGCGGCGAACAGGCTGAGCGCCATGAGCGCTGCGAGAACTAAACTTATAAGCTTTTTCATTCAAAAAGCTCCTTTCTTTTTCGTTTGATTTCTGAGTACACCCTTAGATTATGCCCCTTTTATCAAATCCGAAAGCAGCCTTTTGTAAAAAGAATTTAAAGCCAAGCAAAGATTGGCGGCCGAAAAGCATTGACAATGGTTTCTTTTTTTGTAAAATAAATTACAGCAATATAAGGAGGTGCTCCCCACATGAAAAGCAGGAAGCTGAGGACTGTTCTCATCGTCATTGCGGCGATGATCTTCGCATACGCCGTGGTTTTGTTCGTTCTGACGCAGGTTCAGACCTCTAAAATGGACGATCCCTTTGCCCGCGCCGAAAAGCAGGTTTTCTCGCTCGATGCGGAGAAGATCACTTATATCGCCGTGCAGAACGGAAACGGCGAGCTTTACGAGTTCACCGGCGGCGAAAAAGCCGCGGCGATCGATAAGCTCAACGCGTTCGAGGCCACGAAGATCCGCGGCATGTGGCATATCGCAACCGGCGGCTGGACTTACCGCCTTATTATCGAGGATGCCGACGGCAATTCCGGCGACTATCGCCTGTTCGATAACAGGCTCATCTGCGGCGACGTCAGCCTGCGCGGCAGCGACGGATACTTTGACGATCTCATTAAACATGTAAGCCTTGATTAACAGCAAAAAACCGCCCCGATCGGGCGGTTTTTGCTATATGCGATGCGAATTACTTTGTTTTAACGTAGCGGTTCATCGGGTGGACCATATACTCGTTATAGGGGAATTTATCGGTCGTGACGTAGCCGGCAGGGGCGTCGATCAGCTGCGGAATGCGGTTTACGAGCGTTGCGCAGGTAAGCTCGACGGTCGCAGGCTTATTGACGATGCAGGTCGTGTCCGGCTCGCCGTAAAGCGTCCACACGTTTTTGTCGAACTCATCGGGATTGAATATCTTGCCGACGCACTCGGTGACGAGGGTGATGCCCTCCTCGGTCTCGGTCGTAACGATGGCGCGCATGCCGGTCGCGTCGCCGGCCTTGACGACCATTCCGAGCGTTTCGGATTTGAGATCGACAGAGTCAACGCAGGGGATACACTTCTGCGTCTGTGAGGTGATGTGCAGATCCATCTTGCTGCACAGCCATCCGTTCTGGTTCCACATATACGACGGAACGTATTTGCCGCTTTCGACAAGCTCCTTCATCTCATCGGAGGGAGTTTCGTTGTAGCAGCCGATGGTTTTATTGAACTCCTCGATGCTCAGGCCTGCGCCGTGCCCCTCTGCAAGAGCTATGCCGTAGTCCTCGACATTATACCAGCTGCTGCCCTCGATCTTGGTGATCTTATGCGAGGAGCCGGCGAGGTTTGTTACCATCGTACCCCAGTACAGGTCGCAGTAGCCGACGCCGGTGAGGGTACAGCCGCCCTCTTTTGCCAGCTTATCGAGCTTTTCGGTTATTGCAGGAGAGGAATTCCACGGATACAGCGCTTCCTCGCATGTGGTTATGGCGTTAACGCCGTGTTTTGCGCAGATAGTGAAGATATCCTCAAGCTCCGCCACCGTGCTGCGCGTTGCGATTATGCACACATCGGGCTTGAGCTCGCCCATGCGTCTGTCGGTATCGGCAGAGTTTTCGACCGCGACTCCGACATGGGGGAAGCCATCGCCGATTATTTCGGAGACATCTTTGCCGATGTGATTTTTGTTGCGGCAGAACGCGCCGACAAGCTCCCCACCGTGCTCAAGGACGTAACGCATAAGATAACGGCTCATTTTGCCTGCACCGTACTGTACTACTCTGATTTTGCGATCCATTTAATTGCCTCCTTGTTTTAAAATAGAATTGGTTATTAATTTAACAACCTTATGGTCACATTATAGATTATTGCCTCGGCGCAGTCAAGTTAATTCTCCCCAAAGAGTAAAATCTCTGTGAATAAAATAATTATTTACTGTTGCCAATCGTTAAAAAAGGTGTATAATATACATGTCAGTCGGTATGACATTTAAACTGACGAGAGGTAAGTATGTCCCTGGATGAAATGAAAACACAGAATATCCGGACCGTTACGGAAAAAGCACTTGTATGCTTTATTAAAAACGGCATCACAAATACAAAGGTCTCGGAGATCGCAAAGACCGCAGGACTTACCGAGCGCTCCGTTTACCGCTATTTTCCGACAAAAAGCGACATTGTTATTTCCGCTGCCTTCTGCTACTGGGAGCGCGCCAAGGAATACATAGCTTGGGAACTCGACACGCACGACTATGAGCATTTAAGCGGCATCGAGCAGATATCCATAATACTTAAAAGCTACGCCAATATACTCTTCATCGACCCGGAGGGCATCCGTTTTTCGCTCGACGCCGAGGTCGCGCTCTTTAACGCCGGAAAAAACGACAGGGTCATAAACCGCCCTCCCGATAAATTCGAGGAGTACACCGGCCCGCTCTCGCAGGCGATCGTGCGCGGACTTTCCGACGGTACGGTAAATCCCGAAGCGAACATAAAGCAGCTTTATTACAACGCATATGACTCCATTCTCGGGCTTATGCAGCGCCTCACGGTAGGCGTGCCGAGCGTGAGCGAGCTTGATGCGCGCGAAAGGCTGTACGCGATGTGCGAAATGTTCACACGGGCATTCGCCGCAAAAAATGTCGAAATATAGCATAATTGCAGACCTGTCGGTGCGGTGCACCGACCATTAAATAAAGAAACATAAAAACGGAAGGGGAAAAACATGAATTCCAAGTACAACGCTCTATTTACACCCTGGAAGATCGGCAATGTCGAGATACCGAACAGAATAGTTCAGTGCTCTATGGGCGGAACGTCCCTGTTCGGCTGGATGGAGCCGAGCCACCTCGACAAGGAAGCGGCATACTTCCTGCTCAACCGCGCGCAGGACGGCGTCGGCCTTATCCTGCCCGGCATGCAGTGCATCAAGGATCCCATCGGCGGCCGCTGGCTGTATCAGAACAACAAGATGTTCAAAGACCTTAAGGAGTACATGGTCGAGTTCCACAAGACCGGCTCCAAGCTCTTTATCCAGCTGGCAGCAGGCATGGGCCGCTCGATGGCTATAACAAAGCCCATGGTAGCTCTGCTCAAGCACCCCATTCTCGGCAAGCTCGCAAGCCCGGTAGCCGACCTTGACTACATAACCGCTTCCGCTTCCGCAACGCCGAACCGCTGGTATGACGAGATCAAATCCCGCCCCATGACCATCAAGGAGATCCACGATCAGGTCGAGGCATTTGCAAAGACCTCGAAGAAGCTCATGGACGCAGGCGTTGACGGCGTTGAGATCCACGCCGTTCACGAGGGCTATCTGCTCGACCAGTTCACCATTTCAAACATGAACTACCGCACCGACGAGTACGGCGGCAGCTTTGAGAATCGCTTCCGCTTCCCGGTCGAGATCGTTCAGGCGATAAAGGCCGCCTGCGGCGATGATTTCCCCGTTTCCCTGCGCTACTCCGTTGTTTCCAAGACCAAGGACTGGGGCAAGGGCGCCATGCCTTACGAGAAGGACTTCAAGGAGTTCGGACGCGACATGGAAGAGTCCGAAAAGGCCATAAAATATCTTGCCGACGCAGGCTATGACATGTTCAACTGCGACAACGGCACCTACGACGCATGGTACTGGGCACATCCGCCTCAGTATATGCCCGACAACTGCAACCTTGAGTATGTTGAGCATATAAAGAAATTCACCGACAAGCCCGTCGTGTGCGCAGGCCGCATGGATCCCGTGAAGGCCGCCGAGGAGATCGAGGCCGGAAAGCTCGACGCTGTCGCGATCGCGCGCCAGAACCTTGTTGACCACGACTGGATCCACAAGATCAAGGAAGGCCATGAGGACGAGATAAAGCCCTGCATCCGCTGTCACAACGGCTGCTTCAACATGGCCAAATTCGCAGGCACCCCGAACGTTCAGCACTTCAACGACTCGATGCATCTTGCACGCTGCGCGCTGAACCCGACCACCATGCAGCACACGCGCTACAAGATCGTGCCCACCAAGAACCCCAAGAAGGTCGCAATAATCGGCGGCGGCATCGGCGGCATGGAGTGCGCCCTCGTACTCAAGCAGCGCGGCCACATCCCCACCATTTTTGAAAAGACCGACGAGCTCGGCGGCCTGTTCCTCACGGCATCGGCAATGACCTTCAAGGAAAACGACAAGGAGCTTATCCGCTGGTATAAAAACGAGATCGAAAAGCAGGGCATCGACGTGCGCTTCAACACCGAAATCAACGACCTCGGCGTGCTGCGCGGCTATGACGATATCATCGTTGCAAGCGGCTCGGTCCCTCGCATGATGCCCAGCATCAAGGGCTTTGACAAGGCGCTCACCTTCACCCAGGTGCTCAAGGACAAGGTCGATGTCGGCGATAAGGTCCTGTTCATCGGCGGCGGCCAGTCCTCCTGCGAGGCGGCTTACGATATGCTGCTCAACTTCGGCAAGCACCCGATAATCGTTGAATACGCCGGCGACCTCGTTGCCGCTCAGGCGACCTGCCTTGCAAACACCTCGTTCCTGCGCGACGCTATGGAATACCACAAGGTTCCCGTTTACCTGCACTCGACCGTTACCGAGATAACGGACAAGGGCTGCACCGTTAAAAATGTCGAGACCGGCGAGACCACCTTCGTCGAGTGCGACAGCGTTGTAAACGGCATCGGCTTTGTTCCCACCCCCGTCGGCGGCAAGGACAACAAGAAGGCCTACCGCGTCGGCGACTGCGTTGCCATCGGCAACCTGCGCACGGTCATCTGGCGCGCATGGGACGTCTGCATGAAGATATAGTTCCAAAGCGGCAAAAAATAAGCTGCGCCGGGTCTCCGGCGCAGCGATCAATTACGCAAATAAGCAATATTTCTTCGTTTTGAATATGGAGCAAAAAGTTAAAAGCAGACCCGGGGCGCGTCATTTCTGCCGCCCCGGGTCTGTTTTTTCATTTCATTTCACACAGGTGCAAGCGCTTTTACGCGTTTTCCGTAAGATGCGGCTGCCGCTGCTCCATCGGTATATAGTGACCTTTGATGCTGACTGCGCGGTAGGCGGGACGCATGATGCGGCTGCACGTCAGCAGCTCCTCCATACGGTTGGCACACCAGCCGGCTATACGAGCGGAGGCAAACAGCGGCGTGAATACATCCTGGGGAATGCCCAGCATGGTATACACAAGACCCGAGTACATATCCACATTTGCGCACATGGGCGTTGCGTCGCGGCGGCGCTCCTGCAGCAGCGGAATACCCAGCTCCTCGACCTTCTGCAGAAGGGCAAATTCCTCGGCGTAGCCCTTGATCTCGGCCATATGCTGCGCGTATTTCTTCAGCAGCTCAGCACGTGGGTCGGATATGGTGTACACCGCGTGGCCCAGGCCGTAGAGCTTGCCGGAGCCGTCACCGGCTTCCTTATTCAGCAGCTTTACCAGATAGTCACGGATAGAGCCGTCGTCATTCGGGTCAACGTTCTCCTTGATATAGCCGAACATCTCCATGACCTTGGCATTGGCGCCGCCGTGGAGAGGGCCTTTGAGCGAGCCGACGGCGCCGGCGATCGCACTGTATGTGTCAGTTCCGCTGGAGGTCATGGCACGGCAGACGAATGTGGAGTTGTTGCCGCCGCCATGCTCTGCATGGACCATCAGCATCATGTCCAGCAAATGCGCTTCTTCCTCTGTGTAGTTTGTGTCCGGCCGGATCATACGCAGGAAATTCTCCGCAGTGGACAGCTCGGGCACGGGGAAATGGATATGCAGAGAGTCGCCATGGAAATAATGGCGCTTCACAGCGTAGGAATTGGCAACGATCGACGGGAAGCAGCCGATGAGCTTGACCGACTGCAAAAGCAGGTTCTCGATGGAGGTGCTGTCCGGATCAGGATCGTAGGAATACAGGCTCAGCACGCTGCGCGCCAGCTCGTTCATCATGTTGCTGCTGGGGTGACGCATGATCATGCCCTCGGTAAAGCCGTCCGGCAGCTTGCGCGCCTGACTCATGATTCCGTTGAAGCGGGCAAGCTCATCCTGCGTGGGCAGATAGCCCATAAGCAGCAGATACGCTACCTCCTCGAAGCCGAAAGTGCCGGCCTTGCGGTGCGCCTCGACAATATCGTGCAGCTCGATGCCGCGATAATACAGCCGCCCGGGGGTGGGCACTCTCTGGCCGTCCTGCAGCAGGTAGCCCTGTACGCTTCCGACCTTGGTGACGCCGACCAGCACGCCGGTACCGTCGCTGTTACGCAGGCCTTTTTTGACCTCGCCGTGATAAAACTCGTCGCCAATGGCATATTCCTTCTGAATTCGGTGGCTCAGCGGCTCCGTGTAACGCTCCAGAATATCGGTATCCTTTTCAGCCATGATGCCTTCCTTTCCCTCCGCAGTGCCTGCGGGTCTTTAGATTTAATGGTCTGATTATAGCGCGGCGCAGAGCGCTTTGCAAGATAAAATTTTTAAAAATTCATAAAACGCCAAAAAATTTCATTAAATCGAGGCGCCCACGAGCAAAAATGCAATAATTATGTTTTTAACTTTCATTTTTCAGTTGCAATCCGAGAATAATCTGCTATACTGATACATTGTAATTGTAACATCAATAACGTCTACAAAATTTCTCCTAAAAGGAGCGTGACCATATGATTAAGCTTCAGAACAAAGGCGTCACCCTGCAAGGCGGCGTGCCGACGCCCGCCGAAGCCGTCTTTCCTGCCGGCCGGGACAAGACCATGGCTTATCAGATCCTCCACCGCCATGACAGACCCTGCGGCGACGGATCGATGCACCTGACATTCGACAGTCTCATTTCCCATGATATCACCTATGTGGGAGTCATCCAGACCGCCAAAGCCAGCGGCATGACGGAGTTTCCGGTGCCATATGTGCTGACCAACTGCCACAACAGCCTGTGCGCTGTCGGCGGCACCATCAACGAGGACGACCATGTGTTCGGCCTGTCCGCCGCCGTGAAATACGGCGGAGATTATGTGCCTGCAAATCAGGCGGTCATCCACCAGTATGCACGAGAGATGATGAGCGGCTGCGGCCGCATGATCCTCGGCTCCGACAGCCACACGCGCTACGGTGCGCTCGGCACCATGGGCATCGGCGAGGGCGGACCCGAGATCGTAAAGCAGCTGCTGCGCAACACATATGATATTGCCGCGCCGGAGGTGATCCTGGTCTGGCTCACCGGGCAGCCGCCCCAAGGCGTAGGGCCGCATGACGTGGCCATCGCGCTGTGCGGCGCGGTGTACAAAAACGGCTTCGTAAAGAACAAGGTTATTGAGTTTGCCGGACCTGCCGTATCCCGGCTGCCCATGGACTATCGCATCGGCATCGACGTTATGACCACGGAAACCGCCTGCCTCAGCTCCATATGGGAGACCGACGACGCCGTGGCGGAGTACCTTGCCATCCACGGCAGGCCGGAGACGTTTACCGCGCTGCATCCGCAGGACGGCGCGTACTACGACGGTATGATCACCATCGACCTCAGCCGCATGGAGCCTATGGCCGCGCTGCCGTTCCATCCGTCCGAGGCCGTGACGCTGCGCGAGCTTATCCACGATCCGGGAGACCATCTGCGCGAGGTGGAAAAGCGCGCCGAGGCCCAGTTCGGCGGCAAGGCCGGACTGCACCTGACCGATAAGCTGGTAAACGGCAAGCTCATGGTAGATCAGGGCATCATAGCCGGCTGCGCCGGCGGCATGTATGACAACATCGCCGAGGCCGCCGCCATTCTGAACGGTCACGACACCGGCAGCGGCTATTTCTCCCTGTCGGTATATCCGCCCTCGGTGCCGGTGAATCTGGAGCTTATGGAAAACGGAGTGCAGCAGTCGCTGCTGGCATCCGGCGCGCTGTTCAAGCCCTGCTTCTGCGGCCCCTGCTTCGGCGCGGGGGATGTACCTGCAAACAACGGCCTGTCAATCCGCCACACCACCCGAAACTTCCCCAACCGAGAGGGTTCAAAGCCCTCGGACGGTCAGCTTGCCGGAGTCATTCTCATGGACGCGCGCTCCATCGCCGCCACAGCCCGAAATCACGGCGTTCTCACCTCGGCAGCGGACGTGGACTACATGCCGCCTGCGCCGGTGCAGCGCCGCTTTGACCGCAATGTTTACGATCGCCGCGTCTACTTCGGCTTCGGCCATGCCCGGCCGGACGCGCCCTTGAAGTACGGCCCCAACATCGCCGAGTGGCCTGCCATCCCGGCTCTGGCCGACGATCTTCTCATGCAGGTGGCCTCCGTCCTGCGCGACGAGGTTACAACGACCGATGAGCTTATCCCCTCCGGCGAGACATCGTCTTATCGCTCCAACCCCTTGAAGCTTGCGGAATTTGCGCTGTCGCGCCGCGACCCGGATTATGTGCCGCGAGCCAAGGCGACGCAGGCTCTGGAGGCCTCCCGCGCCGCCGGTGCGGTACCTCCGGTGCTTGAAGAGGTGCTGAAATCTTTGAATTTGCCCGAGAGCGCGTTGGCGAGCATGCACATCGGCTCTGTCATATTCGCCAACAAGCCCGGCGACGGCTCGGCGCGCGAGCAGGCCGCTTCCTGCCAGCGCGTTTTGGGCGGCTGCGCAAACATCTGCTATGAGTTTGCCACAAAGCGCTATCGCTCCAACTGCGTAAACTGGGGAATGCTGCCCTTTACTCTGGCCGAGGGCGCAGCGTTTGACGGCGACGCCGGCGACTTTGTCTATGTTCCCGACGTGCGCGAGAAGCTTGCTCGGGGCGACGAGGAGTTTCCTGCCGTTCTTGTTCACAAGGGCAAAGCGCAGCCAATCACCCTGTATCTTAAAAACACGAGCGCCGAGGAGCGCGAGCTGCTGCTCACCGGCTGCCTTATGAATCACTACGCCGCGCAGAACAGGAGGTAGCTATGGAAAAGATCAAAATGCCGGTTCCCATTGCCGAGCTTGACGGCGATGAGATGACCCATATCCTTTGGGGGATGATAAAGGAGCAGCTTATATGCCCCTTTGTCGAGCTGAACACCGAATACTATGACCTGTCGCTGCCCAACCGCGACAAAACCGAGGACGCAGTGACCCATCAGGCGGCGGAGGCGATCAAGCGCCTGCACGTCGGCGTTAAGTGCGCGACCATTACGCCCAACAACCAGCGGCAGGAGGAATACGGCCTCAAAAAGCTTTGGAGATCGCCCAACGCCACCATCCGCGCGGCGCTCGACGGCACGGTGTTCCGCACGCCAATTCTGATCTCGCGGATAAAGCCGGTGGTTGCCTGCTGGGAAAAGCCCATCACCATTGCCCGTCACGCATACGGCGATGTGTACAAGGCCGCGGAATACCGCGTTCCCTGCGCCGGTAAGGCCGAGCTTGTGTTCACCGACTCGCACGGCACGGAGCTGAGCCGCCAGACGGTATTTGATTTTTCCGGCCCCGGTGTTTTGCAGGCCATGCACAATCGGGACGACTCCATTCTGGCCTTTGCGAGAGCCTGCTTTACCTATGCGCTGGACATGAAGCAGGATCTCTGGTTCTCGACCAAGGATACCATATCCAAGGATTACGACCAGACCTTCAAGCTTCTGTTCCAGAAGGTTTTCGACGAGGAATTCCGCTCCGCCTTTGAGCAGGCCGGCCTGCAATACCGCTATTGCCTTATAGACGATGCGGTCGCCAGAGTGATCCGCTCCTCCGGCGGCATCATCTGGGCCTGCAAGAATTACGACGGCGACGTGATGAGCGACCTCATCGCCTCCGCCTCCGGCTCGCTTGCCATGATGACCAGTGTGCTCGTTTCGCCGGACGGCAACTTCGAGTACGAAGCCGCCCACGGCACGGTCACGGCGCATTTCTACCGCTGGCGCAAGGGCGAGAAGGTCTCCACAAACCCGATGGCCACCATGGCCGCATGGGCAGGCGCGCTGAAAAAACGCGGCGAGCTTGACGGAAACAGAGAGCTTATCCGCTTTGCCGACTGCCTGTACCGGGCCGGGCTTGACGTGTTTGAGGAAGGCTATCTCCCCAAGGATCTGGCGTCCCTGTGCGATCCTGCCGCTGTGCGTGAGATCCCGGACACCGAGCGGCTCATCTCATTGATCCGCCGTCGGCTGGAAGCACTGCTGGGAGAATAAAATGAACAACGAAGCAATGAAACGCTCGCTTCGGGAGCTGTGCCGGATAGAGAGCGTCGCCGGCATAGACGTGTCCGATGACGCGCCCTACGGCGCAGGCTGCGCGCAGGCTCTGGACTACGCGCTGGAGCTTTGCCGCCGGCTCGGCTTTGAAACGAAGCTGTGCGATAAGCACCGCTGCGGCTGGGCGCAGATCGGCGCAGGCGAGACCGTGGTCGGGATCCTTGCGCATCTGGACGTCGTGCCTGCCGGCTCCGGCTGGAGCTATCCTGCCTATGACCTGAGCGAAGAAAACGGGCGGCTCTACGGCCGCGGCGTCAGCGACGACAAAGGCCCCGCGATCGCCTGCATCTACGCGATGAAGGACATTCTGGACGCCGGGATCTCGCTCAAGCGCCGTGTCCGCATCATCTTCGGGCAGTCGGAGGAGTCCGGCGAATGGGACGATATGGCCTATTACCGCGAGCACGAGGAGCTGCCGGTGTTCGGCTTCACACCGGACGCGGATTTTCCCGCGATCTACGGGGAAAAGCGGCTGCTGAACTATAAATTGACCATGCCGCTTGAAGAAAGCGGACTTCTGGATATCCGCGGCGGCAGCGCGAGCAACGTCGTGCCGGATCACTGCGAGGCAAGGCTGCTGATCGACGGCCGGGAGAAATGCATCACGGCAAGCGGCAAAGCATCCCACGCCAGCACGCCGGAGGACGGCGAAAACGCCATTGCGGCGCTTGCCGAAAAGCTTGCATCCCTGCTGCCGCAAAGCCCGTTTGTCCGATTCTATCGCGACCGCATCGGCAGCAGCCTTAACGGCGAGCTGATGGGCTGCGCGCTGTCGGATGTCGAAAGCGGCAAGCTCACGATGAATGTCGGAACGATAGGCGTCACGGACGTAAACCTCGTCATGGAGATCGACGTGCGCGCACCTGTCACATTTGAGACCGACGCCGTGACCGAGCCGCTTCGCCGCGCGGCAGCGGAATACGGCATTGAAGTCGCATTAACGCAGGACACTCCGCCTGTATACATGGACAAAAACGGCGCCGTTATCCGGAGGCTTCTTGCGGTCTACCGCGAGGAGACCGGCGACTGCTCCGAGCCGACTGTGATCGGCGGCGGAACATACGCGCGCGCGATGGATAACATCGTCGCCTTCGGCCCCATGTTCCCCGGCCGAGAGCTGACCGAGCATCAGCGCAACGAATATCTTTTAGCTGAGGATTTCTGCCGCCTGCGCAGCATCTATCGCAAGGCGATCCTCGCGCTGGCATCCGACTGATCTATGCATGATTTCAAATCGCCACATTTTCCGCGGCAAACGCAAAACCGCTGTGAGCTTGACAGTTCACGGCGGTTTTTTAAATTATTCCGGCTTTATGCTCGTGCGTATTGACAACGCCTGTCCGATGCGTTAAAATATTAACACGCCCGAAGGGGCATAATAAAAACAGATCATTTTTCATATCAAGAAAGGAGAAACCTTACTATGGCAAACAGAATCATGCTCAACCAGACCTCTTATCACGGCGCAGGCGCCATCAGCGAGCTGCCAACCGAGGTGAAATCCCGCGGCCTTAAAAAGGCACTTATCTGCTGCGGCCCCACCCTTCTGCGTCACGGAGTTATCGCCCGAGTGACCGACGTTATGGACGCTGCCGGACTGAGTTACGAGATATATTCCGATATAAAACCCAATCCCACCATCGAGAACGTTACCGACGGCGTTGCGGCATTCAAGGCAGCCGGCGCGGATTATCTGATCGCCATCGGCGGCGGTTCCCCCATGGACACCTCCAAGGCCATCGGCATCATAATCAACAACCCGGAATTTGCCGACGTGCGCTCCCTTGAGGGCGTAGCGGACACAAAGAAGCCCTGCGTTCCCATTATCGCCATCCCGACCACCGCCGGCACCGCAGCCGAAGTCACCATCAACTATGTCATCACCGATGTTGAGAAAAAGCGCAAATTCGTCTGCGTCGACCCTCACGACATGCCCATCGTGGCGATCGTCGATCCCGAAATGATGAGCTCTATGCCCGCAGGTCTGACCGCTTCCACCGGTATGGACGCACTGACCCACGCCATTGAAGGCTACACCACCAAGGCGGCATGGGAGATGACCGACATGTTCCATCTTGAGGCTATCAAGCTCATCTCCACCTACCTGCGCGGCGCAGTCAAGGGCACCAAGGAAGGCCGCGAGGGTATGGCTCTCGGCCAGTATATTGCCGGCATGGGCTTCTCGAACGTCGGACTTGGCATCGCCCACTCCATGGCGCACACACTCGGCGCCGTTTATGATACTCCGCACGGCGTCGCCTGCGCGATGATGCTGCCGATCGTTATGGAATACAATGCCGACTGCACCGGCGAGAAGTACCGCGAGATCGCACGCGCAATGGGCGTGGAGGGCGTTGATTCGATGACTCAGGCCGAATACCGCAGGGCTGCAATCGACGCAGTCAAGAAGCTCTCCAAGGATGTCGGCATCCCGGAGAAGCTGGATGCTCTGAAGGAAGAGGACCTTCCCTTCCTTGCTGAAAGCGCATACGCCGATGCCTGCCGTCCCGGCAACCCCAAGGACACAAACCCCGCAGAGCTGACCGAGCTGTTCAGAAAGCTGATGTAAGCCGATTCAGGCTTATTGCCGTCCGCCGTCAAATTACGGCGTGCAGATACTGCAAATCAAAACCTCCGGCTAAGCCGGAGGTTTGAATAAGCCCTATAAGGGCATGATACTGGCAGCCCCAAAGGGGCTCTGAAAAGTTTGCCGACCGCATTGCTTTTTCGAGCAGCCCCTTAAGGGGCTGTTTTTATGCTTTCTTGTTCACGCTCCCCGTAAACGGGTCCACAAACTCTTTTATACTTATCTGATCCGCTATTTGATCTTCTTGTAATTGATTCCTTATGTATTCTTGTATCTGCTTTTTGTTTCGCCCTACAGTGTCTACGTAGTAACCCCTCGCCCAAAAATGTCGGTTGCCATACTTATATTTCAGATTAGCGTGCCGGTCAAATATCATCAGGCTGCTTTTTCCTTTCAGATACCCCATCACTTGTGATACACTATATTTGGGCGGTATGCTTAGCAGCATATGTACATGGTCTTTGCATAGCTCTGCCTCTATGATTTCCACACCTTTTTGCTGACACAGCTGCCTCAATATTCGCCCTACATCTTGCTTTATCTCCCCGTATATCGCCAGTCGTCTATATTTAGGGGCAAATACCACATGGTATTGACTCCTCCACATTGTATGTTCTAAACTACCTATGTCTTTATCTTTCACGATAAGACCTCCCTATTTTTTAGTCGTGTGGTCGGCAAACCACTTCTAATCTAATAGGGAGTTTTTATTTTGTCTACTTCTTTCCTCGCTATAAGCTCTCCTTTTCCACTAGCATAGCTAGTGGTTGCCTTTGCTGCGGGCAAGGCGAAAAGCCCAGCCGTTGCTGGACTTTTTCGACAGACTAAAGCCTCCGGCCTAAGGCCGGAGGCTTTTAATTGCATTAACGATTTTTCCTATATTTCGCTTATCAATACTTGTGGAACTTATTGTGCCAGCGATCAAGCAGCGCATCGATCTCTTCCTTTGTTGCAACAGTTCCGTAAACATCATAGTTATGCTCACCGACCTCGGGCAGAGGAAGATAATCGGGATTTTCCGCATCGCTCGATGTTTTGAAGGGCAGTCCTTTTATCTTATACTGCTTGCGGCCGGTTTCCTCGACAATGCTCTTGGGGAAGGGGATATCCTCGAAATAATGACGCGACGCGAGCTGCGGGCATTCGTGCATCTCCCAATCGGCCTTGACCTCGGCACACGGCACATCGTGTGAGCGCAGGATCTCGATCGCTTCACTTGCGTTCTCGTACTTGGAAAGCCACGCCTGGATTATATCGACCAGCTCATAGCGGTTCTCAATACGCTTGGACATATCGGAATAGCGCTCGTTTTCGAGCAGATCCTCGCGCTGCATGGCAATGCAGAGATTTTTCCAAATAGGAGGCGTCGGTGCGCAAATGGCAATGTATCTTTTTCCTGCGCCCTCAAACAGTCCGTAGGGTGCGGAATTGAACATATGGTTGCCGGTACGGCCGTTCTTCAGACCGAACAGGGAGTAAACATCGACATTTGCAGACAGATACGCAAGGCTCTCATAGAGGCTTACATCGAGATACTGTCCCTCGCCGGTGACTTCGCGGTGATACAGCGCCGCACAAATCGCCGACAGGACGGACTGTGCGCCGACATAATCGCCAAGGTAGGTGCCGATCCTCTGCGGAGCGCCGTCGGGGTCGCCGGTAGAATTGATGATGCCCGACTCTGCCTGAGCTATAAGGTCAAAGCCCGGGCGCTTGCTGTAAGGACCGGTCTGACCGTAGGTCGAGATAGAGCAGTAAATAAGCTTCGGGTTGACTGCCTTCAGGTTTTCGTAATCAAGCCCGTATTTTGCCATCAAGCCGGGGCGGAAGCCTTCAAGGACGATATCATAGTCCTTTACGAGCCGCTTGAACACTTCTCTGCCCTCACTGTCCTGAATGTCAAGCTCGATGGATTTGCGTCCGTGGTTAGTCTGAAGAATATTGCCGGAATGATGACCGATCTTCATATTCATCATGCCGCGTCCCGAGTCGCCGCAAACGGGCATTTCGACCTTTACCACATTTGCGCCCATATATGCCATGAGCTGGGTAGAAGTAGGCCCAGCAACGAAGCTGGTGAGGTCAAGAACTTTTACTCCTTTAAGTAAGGTATTCATGCTTTGTCTCCTTTTCAGTATTTCAGTTTTTCAGCATCGCTATCATGGCGTCGCAGACTTCGTCCATATCTCCGACGATGCCGTAGTCGCAGTAGTTGAAAATGGGTGCGGAGGCGTCCTTGTTGACGGCGATGAACTTTTCCGCGTCAACGCCGGTGACATGGTTTACAGCGCCGGATACGCCGAAGCCTATGTAAAGCTTGGGCTTTATCATGACGCCCGACTGCCCGACCTGAAGCTTTACGGGCAGAAGCTCTCTGTCGCATACCGGGCGCGTTCCCGCAAGCTTGCCGCCGAGCAGCTTTGCAAGCTCCTTGTACTTCGGCAAGCTTTCGTCCTTGACGCCGTTTCCGACGCAGACTATCGTATCGCACGACGCTATATCAAGCTCAGGATCAAACTCGTTTGCCTTGTACTCAACAAGCTTTGTGCGGATCTTCGTCGGGTCAAAGTCTATGTGCTCCTGCACAAGCTCAAACTCCGCTTTCTTGCCCGTCGGAACGTATTTGAACGTGCCCGGACGGATCGTTCCTACCTGCGGACGCAGCACCGGGATCGTGATGACGGCCATGATCTTGCCGCCCGCTGCCGGCTCGACAAATTCTATATCGGTCGTTTCGGGATTATATATAAGTTCTGTTGCATCTGATGTGCAGCCTGTCTCAAGGCACGCTGCAAAGTGCGGCGCAAAGTCTCTGCCGTTCGCGGTCGCGCCGATGAATATCGCTGAGGGCTTGTACTTCTTGGAAAGCTCGACATAGAGATTTGAAAACGCCTCGGTATTGTAGCGCTCATATCCCGTGCCGGAGACCTCTATCGCTCCGTCGATGCCGCACTCTTTGAGCTTTTCAAGCTCTCCTTCCGGAATGCTTCCGGCTATAACGCCGATCAGCTTATCTCCCGACTGATCGCACAGCTTCCGTATCTCGCAGCACAGCTCCAGCGCCGCCGAGCTTACCTTGCCTTCGGTGTGCTCTATATGCACCCACATGTTTTTGTATTCACGCTTATCCATTTTGAGCACCTCCTCAGTCCTTAATAAGCTGCATGAGCTTTGCTACCGAAGCCTCCACGCTGCCCTCATCTATGATGATGCCGGGTTCGGGCATCACCGGCGGGAACATGCGGGGCACTTTGGTCGGTGAGCCGGGGTCGCCTATGCGTCCGCGGTCCAGTCCCGGAATATCGTCGGCCGTTATCGTTGTGATGACCGCTTTCTTTGCGGCAAGCTTGCCCTTGAGATTGGGTATGCGTGCAGGGTAGTTTACCTTTTCCATCGTAAACAGGCAGGGAAGCTTAACCTCAAGAGTCTCGACGCCGTCTTCAAGCTCGCGCTCGACTACAGCCGTTTTCGCCTCTTCGTTTACTTCCTTTATGAGCAGCGTGCCCGTTACCTGTGCAGCTTCAAAGCGCTGAGCAAGCTGTGCGCCCATCTGTCCGGTCGCACCGTCGAGCGATTCCTTGCCGCAGAAGATCATATCGTACTTATCCTGTGTGCTTGCTGCCGACAGGATAGAATAGCTCGTTGCCAGTGTGTCTGCATTTCCGAATGCGCGGTCAGTCACGAGAACCGCCTTATCCGCTCCGACTGCGAGGCACTCGCGCAGTGCAGCCTCAGCATTCGGCGGGCCCATAGTGATGAGCGTGACCTCGCCGCCGTATGTCTCTTTGACACTCATCGCAGCCGAAAGCGCGTTTGCGTCCTGCGGATTGAGTATCGCGGGAACTCCTGCGCGGATGAGGTTGCCGGTCTCGGGATCCATGCGCATCTGGTCAACGTCGGGAACCTGTTTTACACAGCAAAGTATTTTAAGCATCAGTCTGCCACCTTTCCGGGATTGAGTATGCCCTTGGGATCAAGCTTCGCTTTGACCGCCGCAAACTCGCCGCGGGCTTTCTCGCCGAAGAACGGCACTTTCGCATAGCCGATTCCGTATTCTCCGCGCACGTCGCCGCCCAGAGATGCGCACTTTTCGTACACTGCTGCACTCAGCTCGGTCAGAGCCGCCTTGAACTCGTCTCTGCCGGCGTCGGATGCGACGTGGATATGCATTCCGCCCGTCCCGACATGCGCATAAGCCATTGCCTTCATGCCCTTTTCCCCGGCACTGGCTTTGACCCATTCGACCATTTCCGCTATGTTTTCGGCCGGCACGGTTATGTTATATTCAAACGAGTTCTTTGCTCCGCTTTCCATCGATGTATGGAATGCATCGTGAGCTGCCCACATATCGCGCTTCATCGTCGTTGTGTCCCCGACGAGGATATCCAGGCATTCCATTTCTTCCGCAAGCTCGGCTATGGCTTCCATCTGCTCCATGACGAGGTCGTCGTCCTCGCCCTCGAGCACTGCCATGAGAGTCGCTGCGACTCGCTCTCCGTCCATTTCGACCGGGAACACGGGATTGCCGGTGACATTGCCGGAAAACTCGACCATGTCCGTATCCATGTACTCTACCACTGCCGGTGCGCAGCCTGTTCCGATGACCGTGGCCGCCGCCTTTATGCAGCTTTCCGTATCCATGAACGGCAGAAGCAGTATTGCGTCGGCCTTAGGCTTGTCCACAAGCTTGAGCGTCAGCTCGCAGATGACCGCAAGCGTTCCCTCGCTGCCGATGACCGCTTCATTTCCCGCAAGCGTCGTTATGCTGCCGTCTGCAAGGACGATGACTGCGTCGAGAACATAGTCTTTCGTGCTGCCGTACTTCACTGCGCACGGGCCGCCTGCGTCGGTCGCTGCGTTGCCGCCTATCGTCGCGGTCTTTTCGCCGGGATCGGGAGGATAGTACAGCCCGTGCTTCTCGGCTTCGGCCTTGACATCCTGAAGCAGAACGCCCGGCTGTACGCGCAGCGTGCGCTCTTCTTCGTTATACCCAAGGATCTTGTCCATGCCTTTGACCGACAGGACAACTCCGCCCTTTACGGGCACTGAGCCGCCGACCTGACCTGTGCCAGCTCCGCGTACCGTTACCGGCACGTCGTTTTCGCTGCACAGTTTCAGCACTGCCGCAACTTCCTCGGCACTTTTGGCCTCCACGACCGCCTCAGGTGCAAAATTCCCGCCGGGATACTCGTCATGGCAGTAGTCTGCGCCTATCGCATCGCCGGTGTGGATTGTTATTCCATCTATTAACTTCAGGCAATCTATAAATTGATTGTTGATCATTTTCTTCCTCCATGCGGACTTTTCGCATAAAATTTTACGGCTGCGAGAAACCGCGAATCTGCATCGGTTTCAATTCACTTGGCACGCATCGGTCATCGGCGTGCCAAGTGAATTATTCGCGCAGCGCTTTTTATGTCTGCACAATAAGCGGATGCTTACTTGCAGTAGTTATCAAAGAACTCGATTGCGCTGTTTACGGCGAGCTCAGTGCCGACGCCTGCGCCGCCTGCGGCCGCACCGACTACGTATGCGCCCTCGACCGGAAGCTTGATCTTGGGACGGTATGCGCCGGTCTGGCCTGCGACCTGTCCGATGCCGATTCCTGCGCCGCCCTTGCCGGATGCGGTCATGATATCGCTGTTAAACAGCACTTCCTTAATGATAATGTGTTCGCTCAGGCCTGGGATATATTTTTCCGCGGTGACCATCATTTTATCAACGAGTCTGGCTTCGATCTCCTCGGGAAGGTCGAGCTGGTGGGGACAAGTAAAGCAGATCATCTGCTTGCCTTCCGGAGCTGCGGATTTGGAGTAGTTAGAGGGATTGGACATGAAGAAGTTCACTTCCTCCGGAATAATGCCCTTTGCAAGGTCTTCATAGAATTTTTCCTGATCGAGTGTGCCAAACTGAGAAAGCATCTTGAGATCTGTCAGATGTCCGTCTACTGCGAGCTTGACGGTAGTGCCGCCCCAGGAATACTTGAGTGCGTTGACGTAGTCTACATACTCTTTGTCGAAGTGCTCTGCGCCGATGACCTTGTTTACAGCCGTCTTGATATCGCCGTTATACACCATCATATCACAGTCGATCTCTTCACCGTTTACGATTACGCCGACGACCTTGCCGTCCTTGACAACAGCCTTTTCCACGGGCGCGTTGAGCATTATCTCACCGCCGAGCTTTGTGAATGCCTTGCTGTATGTATCGGTGATAGCCTGGCAGCCGCCTTCGGGATAGCCCGAAGCTCTTGCGGCGGATTCCCAGCGCAGGCAGCGCATAAATTCTCCGGCGCTTGCTTCCCAGTAAGGCAGGCAGGTGTAAACTGCGCAAACCATCCAAATGCATGAGCATGCAAGCGGATTCTTGGTATACTTGTGCAGGACATCCTTAACGGTGACCGTATCGAACTGTGCGACTTCCTCGTCGGTATAGCTACGGATATCCTTGAGGAACTGCTTGACACCGAGAAAATCCTCCTCGGGCACCATGGTTGCCAGATCATGAGGGAAAATAAAGGTTTTTCCGTCATAGCTGGAAAGCGGACGAACATTGGTATACTCAAGATTATTTTCCGCACCGACTCTGCGCAGGACCTCGCCGAGAGGGCCTTTGTTGCCACGGGAGATGATGTGAACGCCGAGGTCGAAATTAAACTCGCCCTTCTTATATGCGGAAACTCTGCCGCCGAGACAGTCGTGCTTCTCAACCATAAGGACCTTCTTGCCCTGATGAGCCATCAAAACGCCTGCCGCCATGCCGCCGATTCCCGAGCCGACAACTATTGCATCATATTTTTTCATAATTCAGTAATTCCTTTCAATTAAACATTTCGGTAAGTTTTCTCTTGTCAATTTTTCCTGTGCTGTTCACAGGCAATTCATTTACAAAAAACACTTTTCTGGGCTTCATAAAGCCTGCTATTTTACCTTTGCACCAGTTCCGAACCGTTGCTTCGTCCAGTTCTGCGCCCGGGGCCTTAACTATCACCGCCGTGACCGCCTCGCCGAGATGGTCGTCCTTTAGGCCGACAACCGCAACATTTTCCACGCCGTCAAGGGCAAGTATGCATTCCTCAACAGACTTCGGATATACATTCTCCCCGCCGCTGATTATCATGTCCGACATTCTCCCGACAAGATACAGGTAATTATCCTCGTCAAGGTAACCGACATCGCCGGTGTGATACCAGCCGTCGCTGAAAACACTTGCGGTTTTATCCGGAGCATTATAATAGCACATCATTTGCCCAAGCCCCTGTGCATAGATCTCTCCCTGCCGGCCGACCGGGCATTTGCTTCCGTCGGGAGCGACGATTTTGATCTTTGCGCCGAGAGCAACTTTGCCTACCGACTTCAGTCGTTTTTCAAGCAATGCGTCGTCCTTGGCCCTGTGATCCTCGGCCCGAAGCAGCGTAATTACCGGTCCCATTTCCGACATACCGAAGAGCTGATAAAAATCGCAGCCGAGCTTTTCATTCGCCTTTCGGATATATTTTGCCAAAATAGGCTCGGCTCCGTATATAACGCTCTTAACGCTTGTAAGATCGTAGGATCCTTCGTCGATCTCGTCCAACAAGGCCGAGAACATTGAAGGAGTAAGGCTCAACGCCGTTGCCTTATATTTCTCGATCGTTTTCAGATACACCTTTGGTCTGAAGCGTTCGAGCACGACCACCGTTGCACCCGCAATCAAAGTGGCAATCGCTCCCGATGAAGACGCATGAAAAAGCGGAAGAACGCACATATACACGCTGTTGCCCGTTTGACAGATATCGGTGAGATGACCGAGAGCATGGCTGCATATTGCATTATCGGAAAGCATTACCCCCTTGGGTATGCTTGTCGTTCCGCTGGTGTATATCTGCATAAGGCAGCCTTCTCCGCTGCGATCAGCGGAGCTTATCTCCTCATTCGGATATGCCAGGCACCCGGAGTAAGCCGCGTTATCTTCGCCGACATCGTCTATGACGATAATTTTGCGCTCACCGGATATGCTGTGCTTTAATGTCTCCAGCTGCTCAAGAAAGCTTTTGGATACAAACAAGACTTTTGCATCGGTAGCATCTACAAGTTCGATTATGCTCTCTGCGCACATTCTCCAGCTTACCGGCGTGAAGACAGCGCCTATGCGAGAGCAGGCAGTTAATATTTCAAAATACATCTCGCTGTTGTACGCTATGTAGACAACATGGTTGCCCACCCCGATACCGTTGGCGCGCAGAAAAGCTGCAACCGAGTTTGCATTTGCGTCAATTTCAGCATACGAATATTCTTTATCATTATAGATAACAGCGGTCTTGTCGCACAGGCAGCTTGCTCTGCTGGCAATCAAATCTCCGAATCTCAAATAGCAACACTTCCTTTACCGGGTGATCTGTGATCGCAATCGTTTGTGAGTTACCCCATCATGTCCGTTGTGAACGGAAGTATATAAAGGGTGGAAACGCCCTTTGCAACCTCAACGCCGTCAATGTCACGCAGAGTGATCTCGACCGGCATGCGACCGCGGCCACGCTCACGGATGGGCTTAATACGCTCTGCCGCTTCCTCCTCAGTCCATTCGATCTCCGCTACAAGATCCTTCTTCGTGGGCTTGAGGAAGCTGATCTCAAAATTGCTGACAATGGGAACGAATTCGTCAAGACCGTACGTGCACATAAATATTGCGCCTGCGGCAAGCTCCATTGCGGTGAACATTGTGCCGGCATAGACAATACCGACATGGTTAAGGTGCAGGCCTTCGACCGGGACAACGACGCGCACATGGCGCTCATCAAGAATTTCATTTGTGAATTTGCCGTCGCCTACCCACTTTATCGGGCATACTTCAAGAGATTTGCGTACCTTTTCTATATCAACAGCCATTTTAATGTATCCTTTCTGTTACACTATAATTACAGCAGCTCGGTAAGCGCCGGAACGACCTTGTAAATGTCTCCTACGATACCGTAATCGCACTGCTTGAAAATCGGCGCATTTTTATCCTTGTTGACCGCAATTATGATCTTCGCATCACGCACGCCGACCGTATGCTGGACCTGACCGGATATGCCGAGGGCAACATAGATATCCGGCTTGAGCATAACGCCGGAAACGCCGATGTATCTCGATATTGCCATCCAGTTTTCGCCCTGTGCAATGGGTCGGCTACAGCCGACCTCCGCACCGAGCTTTGCGGCAAAGGCATACACCATCTCGAGATCCTCCTGCTTGGCAAGGCCTCGACCTATGCCTACGGCTCTTTTTGCTGCGGAAAGGTTTACCGTTTCGCCTTGCTTCTCGCGGCGCTCAACGAATTTCGCCGGGTGTGCGGGAGCTGCGAAATCAACACTCTCTTTTTCTGCCGCCTCGCCCTTAAGATCCTCAAACGAACCCGGCGCAAGGACAACTACGGTAGTATCCGCCGCGCTGCTTTCGCAGCGAACGGCGGCACCGCCGTAAACCAAATGGCTGCAATACAGCTTTCCTTCCGCAACCTCCATTGCATTTACATCTGCGATAACAGCGGTTTTGCAAACCGCTGCAATGCGTGCCGCTATCGAGCGCATGCGCTTTTCGCTCGAAACTATGATCGCATCCGGCGCATATTCGGCCGTGACCGCAGCGAATGTTTCAAAATAGTCATCAAAAACTATGCCCTGATCCGCGACGACAAAGGCCTTGTCCACCGGGCAAGCGGGAGCCGAAGCCACCGCAAATGCTGCCGTATGTTCGGCAATGCTCTTTGCAGCAGAGCAAAGAAGTCCGAATTGGCTTTCTTTTTCTGCAAAAATCAATACTTTACTGAGTTTTTCCATTGCTTTCTCCTTACAGCTCTCTGCGGATTATAGCCGCCAGTTCTTCGATATTCTCGGGGCTGTCGCCCTCTTTGACTATCTGCTTGCGCTCCGTGCTTTCGGGAGCAAGCGTGGAGCGGACACATCGAACAGCCGCAGACACCTTAATGTCGGCGCCGTCAAGCTGTATCTGAGGTTTCTTGCCGCCTGCAAGTATATCCTTCATGCTGGGGATCCTCGGAGTTGCGATACCTGCCGCAGCGGAAAGCACCGCCGGCAGGGTGATCTCGATCAGCTCCTCGCAGTCGTCAAGACTGCGGCCGATGAGCAAGCCGTTCTCTGCCGGAGCAATACTGCTGACCGCATTGAACACCGGCAGTCCGAGCATTTGGCCGAGTATCATGCCGACCTGCTGAGAATACATATCACTTGAGCCTTCTCCGCACAGCACCAGATCATATTCGGTGCTGCCAAGAGCCCGGGCAAGAACCTCCGCAGTGCAGTAAGCATCAAGATTTGCAAATGCTTCGCTGCATACTACTATCTGATCGTCCGCTCCTCTGGACAGGATGGACTTTTTGAGCTTTGAATTGAGCACCTCGTCGCCGCCTACGGTCAGCACGGTAACCTTTCCGCCAACGCTGTCGCGAAGCTGAACCGCCGCTTCAAGCGCCTCGAGATCATATTCGCCAAGGCTCCACTGAGCGCCCGACACATCAACGCTTCTGTCGGCCTTTATCGCGATGCCCTCTTCATCGGGGACTATCTTATAACAAACAACTATGTTCATGCTTTTTCCTTTCAGATACGCTTACTTGTTTGCAAACTCCTTGAGCAGAGCACGGCCTGCGATGTGAACCATTATCTCATCCGTGCCCGCCATAATACGACTCAAGCGGCAGTCGCGCCACAGTCTTGCAATGCGGACATCGTTTGTATAGCCGATTCCGCCCATGATCTGCATTGCGTCGTCAACGACCTCGAATGCGGCTCTGGAAGTATAATACTTTGCCATAGCGCTCTCGGTTGCGATAGACATTCCGTTCTGCTTCATCCATGCATAGTGATAAACCATGTTTCTCATGTTTTCGATCTTTATCGCCATGTTTATGATCTTTTCCTGAGTGAGCTGGAAGCTGCCTATGGTCTTGCCAAACTGCACGCGCTCGGTTGCATACCTTGCCGCTTCCTCATATGCCGCCTGTGCCATGCCGACATTCATTGCGGTGGACATAAGGCGCTCGACCTCGAAGTTTTTCATCAGCTGGAAGAAGCCTCTGCCCTTCTTGCCGACAAGCGCGCTCTCATCCAGAACAACGTTCTCAAGATACACCTCGCAGGAGTTGATCATATGCTGGCCGATCTTATCCAGCGGAGTGACCTTCACGCCGGGTGTGTTCATCGGCAGCCAGTACATGCTCATATCCTTCTGGGGAATTTCGTTTTCATAATTTCGTGCCATCAGGAGCATATACGGCACTCTGTCGGCGTAGGTGATAAAGGTCTTCTGTCCGTTTATATAGACCTTACCGTCTCTGTGCTCCGCACGGGTCGACATGGCGGAGTTGTCACTGCCGGCATTGGGCTCTGTGAAGCCGAGAGAGAACGGCTTCGTGCCGGTCATCGCATTCTTCATGGTCTCTGCCTGCTGCTCGGGGCTGCCGAATGCGAGCATATCATCGACCTCGCATGCAAAGTTCATCCAGCACAGATTGGGGAAGCCAAGTGCGCAGGCCTGCTCGACCACCATGCACTGTGTCAATATATCAACCTCGGTGCCGCCGTACTGCTCGGGGATGCCGAGAGTTGCAAAGCCGGCGTCGACCATAACATCGATTGCCTTCTGCGGGAACTCGTGCTTCTCGTCGCACTCCTTAAAATATGCGTCAAGGTCATTTCTTTCGTATACTTCTTTCAGGCTTTCAAGCAGCAATTCCTGATCTTCTGTTTTCTTAAATTCGTACATATTGTTTCTCCTTTTCTTATTTTGTTTTTCCGTATATTCGCGTATTGCCTCTGCATTGACAACAATCTGTTAAAGTGTTATTTTAGTTATGTTGTTGTCAATCCATTGAATGCAAATGCATATGTATGTACAGGGAGGCGTCAAAGTGAAAATTGAGTATTTCGGATATTTTTGCGAAGTTGTTGAGTCACAGGGCATTTCACTTGCGGCTCAAAAGATGTACATTTCTCAGCAGGGCTTGAGCAAGGCTCTCAACGTCATTGAAAGTGAGCTCGGAACAACATTGCTTAACCGCAACCGGAACAGCGGCAGCGTCTCGCTTACTGCCGAAGGACAGATCTTTTATGATTATGCCTCGAGTATTTGGAAAGAATACAGCCGGATGTGTACTGTTTTTCAGTCGCTCAAGGACAAACAGTCCGGCGGAGAAAAGGTCACGATTTGCGGCACAAAGTTTCTTCTTAACAATGTCCTCACGCCTGTGTTTCACACGATGACAGCTGCCGGAAAAGAGCTTCCGCAAATTCTTGAAAAATCAATAGATGAGATTTTCTCGGGACTTGATTCCCAGCCTTCCAATCAGCTCAATATCGTAAACATTCCCGAGTACACTTTTTCCGAGATCAAGCGCAACTCCGACCTTTGCTTCGTTGCTCTGTATTCTTCATCGCTGATGGCTTATCTTTATAAGAACAACCCTATGTCGAGCAAAAAATGCATAAGCCTTGATGAGCTCAGCACCGTGCCTCTCGCGATCTATCAGGATGACAATCTTCTTGAAATGCTTCACCATTTGCTCGGCACCGATAAGCTCGGCAACATTAAGTTCAGCACATCCAATGCAAGAGCCATCCGTCAATTCATGCGTGAAAATCAGTGCATAAGCATAACCGATTCTTACTTGGAGCGGTTTGACAAACGCAGCAGCTTTATCGGCATTCCTCTTAAAAAGAGCATTGTGATACATCAGGGCTTCATTTACAGCAGAAAAAATCCGCCTTCTACAAACGCCATGCAAATGATCGACACCATAACAAAAATCGTCGGCAATCTTAAATAAGCAATTGTTTCGGTGCGCTCCGGAGTTCTTTATGAACTCCGGATATTTTTATACTCCAAGAATTCTGATTATCAGCGGTGTCCAAACCGCAACGAATGCGCACAGTGCGACCGACGGAACAAGTCCTGCCTTCGCCATATCGGCAGAGCTGTAATAGCCGTAGTCAAAGCTCAATGCAGATATCGGATTTATGGGGAGCAGATACGTTCCGGCAGCAACAATCGTAATTATCAGCGTCGGGACCGCTGCCGAAATTCCCATCGGCACGCACACCGCGGCAACAGCCGGTACGAACAGGCTTATTATCGCCGGAGCGACAGGGAAGAAGGTCTGCAGCAGGTAGGCAAATACGCCGACTATAAAGAACACAAGGATAATGTTAAGATTCATGACGCCGCTTGCAAGGAACAGCTTTGACAGATATGCAGCGCCGCCTGTCTTTGCAACAATTGTTCCGAGTGAGAGTATCGCGCCGAACATAAGAATTATGTTCCAGGGAACAGACTCTTCAAACTGCTTCCATGTCAGTATGTTTATGCCGGGCATGAACATCACCACAAAGCCGATTATGGAAACGACCGTAACATCCAGCGCCGGGAACCATGTTCCGAGGATCCACAGGACCGGCATGGCAACCAGCATGAATAGGACCTTCTTTTCATAAGCCGAAATTTTGCCTGCATTTTCTGCTTCTTCTCTTATTGATGCCGAGCATTCTTCGTTTATGGCCTCGGGTTTGAATATCTTCACAAGGCAGATCCAGCATACAAGAGTAGCTACGATCGCCGTGGGCAGTCCGACCGCCATCCACTGAAGAAATGTCAGCGGCTTTCCGGCAATGGACTCGAAAACTCCCATAGCCAGCACATTGAAGGAGCTTCCCGCAGGGGTGGCCATGCCTCCGTTAACGGCTGCAAACGGTATGCCTATCATCAGGCACTTTCCAAGCCTTGAGGAACCGGGCTTAGCGCCGACGGCTTTAAGGACAGGCTGAGCAAGACCGAGAAACAATACCGTAACCGGCACATTGCTCATAACGGACGAAAGAAGAGCTGCCGCCGCCATATATGCAAGGACGAGTTTTTCCGCACTGCTTCCTGCCCAACGCAGGAGCTTATTTATAAGACGAAGTGTAAGCTTTGTGTTCATAACCGCTGCCGTAAGGCAGAAAACGGTTATAACAAAAATCACAGAGCTGTTTGAGAATCCGACAAAGACACTCGCCATGTCGCTTACGCCAAGAAGAACCAGCATCACAAGTGCCAGCAGCCCCGTAACGCCGAACGGCAGTGTGTTGGATATCCACAGGATGCTTGCCATTCCAAGAACGCCAAGCGCCGTGATGCCTTCATGGCTCAGTTCCTCAGATCCCGGCAAAAGGTAAGTTACCGTCACGCATATTGCTGCAAGTATCACGCCTATCAGACTTTTGCCTTTCATCATTGATTCACTTCCTTTTAGAATTTGCCCTGACCGATATAGCCAGGGCAAATATTTCGTGTTTTTCAGTTGTTTGAGTTCTTCGGGATCTTAACCATGACGGCAAGTGCAGCGGTTACAACGAGGATGACGGCTGCAACGATGTACACGCCGACATAAGTGCCGGTGTTGTCAAACACCACTCCGGCAATGAGCGGAAGGGTGGATGAGAAAATGGTGGTGGTCAGCTGTGCAACGCCGATGTTCTTTGCGAAGCTTGCATTTCCGAAATAGTTGCTGATCGCAACAGGCATGGTAGTCGTTACGCCGCCGAAGCCGAGGCCAAGCAGCAGATAGTAAGCTACCATCATCGCCTGGCTCTTGGCAAATGCAGAGCAGAGAGTGCCGACTGCAATGATCAAGAGGTAAACTGCCATCATTCGGGTAGGCTCGACCTTGTCGCCGATAGGGCCGACGGAAAGCTTGCCGACCATGTTTGCAATGCCCATGTAGGAAACCGCAGCAACGATAGCCGCGCTTTCAAAGCCCTGGGTCGTGAAGTGCTTAACGGCTGCCGCAGAGTTGAGGCTGTACAGGCAAAATGCGCCGGTAGCCGCAAGAGCAATGAACCAGAAGTTGCGGTTTTTGAGAACCGCCTTGTGGTCATAGACTTCGCTGGTCTTATACACCCTGGAGAATTTCTGAGCTGCCGCAACTGCGGAACCCGGCTCGATGCCGTCGGGATACTGACCCTTGTCTGAGGGCTTATCCACAACGAGAGCCACAGCTATAATGATTACCACAACACCGAGACCTGCAACGAGGAGCCATGCATCCTGCCAGCGACCGGTGCTTGCAACGATTGAATTGAGTATACGCGGGGAAATGAACGAGCCGATTGCGCCTATAACCGTCGCGATCGACATGGCGAGCGCACGCTTCTGAACGAACCATGCACTGACCGAAGTCTGCATGGTGACCTGACCTGCCATCTGGCTGCCTATTGAGAGAATAACGCCGAAAGCAATGAGATATCCGATCGTGGTCTTAACGACAAAAGCCATGAGCAGACCGCCGATGATAAGCAGCAGACCGCCGACGATAAAGGTTTTCTTCTGGCCATACTTAGTTATGAACTGACCGATCAGCGGAGCGGGAATGCCCTGGCACAGAACAAACAAAGTAAAGCCTAAGCCCATAAGCGTTGCATTCATGTTCATGCTGGAGTCCGCCATCATCAGAGGATTTACGACGGAAGCTCCTACGAGAATAAATCCGCTGGAGCATAAGAACATGATGCCGATGGCTACAAGCAGTATCCATCCATAAAAGTTTTTCTTTTCTGCATTCATAGTTGATAGTCCTTTCGGTTTCCCAAAACTGTTGTCTCTACTATTTCATCCAGAACCGCTCGGCCGCCGCTGAACTGGCATTGAAATCAATTTACTTAAAAAGTTTGTGGTATTTTTGACTGTTAAAAGATTAGCATAAAAGTGTCTATATATCAAACAAAACATTGTTTTAAACCTTACAACTTTTCGTGACAAATCGCACAAATGATCGAAATCTAACACAACAATTTCCGTCATTTTCACTTTTTAGTTAATTTTTTGACTATGAAAAGCAGAACGCCGCTTAATTAATATTCCGTCAAATTTAATTTACAAAACAATTTAACAGGAGTTTTGCAAGCACATTCCCCAGCTTCAAGCCCGGGAGCGGCTCGATCGGTGATCCCTTGTGAAATTTTTCATTCCACATGGGTGATTCGCTCGAGTTTCGGCCGCACATTTTGTCGCGGGGGTACAAAGGAAAGCCGTCCGTGACCGGAGTTGTTCCCGGTCGTGGGCGGCTTTCCTATGTCAATATAAGAAATAATAATTTATCGTTTGTATTCTTATAACGATTGCAATTCTCCCAAGCCGTGCTTTGGGAACACCCGGCTGCGGCAAAATGGGGCAATGCAGTTAGTTCTCAGCCGGAGATGCTCCAAAAATCCCCGATTTCACGCAGAAAGCGCCTGCAGAACAGCAGAAAATAAAAAATTACCGTTGCTGATATTGTATCAACAACGGTAATGAATCTGGTTGCGGAGGAGGGATTTGAACCCACGACCTTCGGGTTATGAGCCCGACGAGCTACCGGACTGCTCCACTCCGCGATATCCGATGCTCCTTAAAGCTAATATATAATACCACATACAGAGGCACAAGTCAATACCCTTTTGTGTTATTCAGGCTAATGATTCCGGGCAGGCTTTTGCCTGCCCGGAATCATTAGTCTATTTTACTTGCACAGCTCTGCTGCGGTCTTTGATGCGACGATGGCGTTATTGAGAACGAGCTGGATATTGCTCTCAAGCGAGTCGCCTCCGGTCAGCTCGACCACGCGGGCCAGCAGGAACGGAGTGGTCTCCTTGCCGTGGATGCCCTGCTCCTTGCTCTCGGCAACCGCCTGCTCGATGGCTGCGTCGATAACGGCCTTGTCCATCGCGTACTGCTCGGGGATGGGGTTGGTGACGAGCATGCCGCCCTTCATGCCCAGCTCCTGCTGCGCCTTGAACATTGCGGCCAGCTGCGCCGGAGTATCGACGCGGTAGTCAACGCCGAAGCCGCTGGAGCGAGTGTAGAACGCAGGCAGCTCGTCCGTGCCGTAGCCGATGACTGGAACGCCCTTGGTCTCGAGGTACTCGAGCGTAAGGCCGAGGTCGAGGATGCTCTTTGCGCCTGCACACACGACCATTACCGGCGTGCCTGCAAGCTCTTCGAGGTCGGCGGAGATGTCCATGGTGGTCTCGGCGCCGCGGTGTACGCCGCCGATGCCGCCGGTCGCGAACACCTTGATGCCGGCCATGTGTGCGATGATCATGGTCGTTGTGACGGTCGTTGCGCCGTCTGCGCCGCGTGCGACGATCGCTGCCATGTCGCGGCGCGAAACCTTCGCGACCTTGCGGCCGGATTTGCCCAGATACTCGATCTCCTCAGGGGACAGGCCTGCCTTGAGTCTGCCGCCGATGATCGCGATCGTTGCAGGAATCGCGCCGTTTTCGCGTATCGTTTTCTCAACGAGCATAGCTGTTTCCACGTTTTTGGGATAAGGCATGCCGTGGGAAATAATCGTGCTCTCAAGTGCTACGACGGGCTTGCCGTCTGCCAGTGCCTGCTGAACTTCGGGTGAGATGTCAAGATATTTATTCATAGCTAAACTCCTTCTTTTTCATTTCTGAAAAGTGTATTATACACACGAAATCCCATCCTGTCAAGTGTTTTAGAGGCGAATTGACGCACCTACGGATACATTTATCTCTGGTAGCCCGGTGTCGAGGGTGCGGAAGAAACCGTGAGTGCCTCGCGGCCCAGTAGTGCGCTGCTGAGTTTTCCATCGCACTATTGTAGGGAACAGGCTTGCCTGTTCCGCTTGTCGTGGTTTCTTCCGCACCTACCGGTCGGGATACCGCAATATATGTATTGGTATCAGCGTTGATGCGCCACTAAAAACCTTTGGTGACGGATGAGGTGTTATTAAATCTGCGGTGCTAACCGCCACATTTTTTCAGAGACGCTTTTTTAGAGGCGTTTTTTTAGAGGCGCTTTAGCGTTGTACCGATACATTTATTGCGTCAGCCCGACCG
>ERZ773147.482-NODE-482-length-48778-cov-7.254418_pt1 | contig 48778 bp, 42 predicted proteins | sample MGYA00580851_ERZ773147 | MGnify/ENA primary metagenome ERZ773147 (study PRJEB29015, sample SAMEA2737818) | human gut metagenome | biome: human gut; feature: human-associated habitat; material: faeces | place: China | collected 2012 ... | reverse complement strand
ACAAAAGTTGTTCCGCCTGTCACTAATATCTTTTTCATAAAGTTCTCCTTTACACAAAAATTCTGATTTTCTTAGTTCTAAAAACTTGATTACACAACTAATTATTATATCAGATTTAACCAATACATCACATAATGAAGCAATATAAATAATGCAGGAATAGCTATTAACAACGTAAATGTCAAACTAAAACAATTTGATAAAATAAAAGCTGGAAACTCGCATAAATAGAGGTTTTCGGCATTTCAATCTGTTATTCAAACTCCTCTTTGCAAAGTTGTTTTCATGTATCTAGAAATACTTTCATTACACAAACAGTTCATTTATGTACTGTTTTCTATATCTTTTTGCTTTCTCCTTCTTCTTATTGTCATTTTATTGCCATCCTAATCTCACTCTTTTATTCAATTGTCGAGCTAACAACTCTATATTTTTCTATAATGTCCCCTTCCTCTAAATTCTAATATTCCTTTATCTCTTAGTATCTGGAGCTTCTGACGTATCTTATCTTTAATATGGTTGTTATCTGGATGTTTCTTTGACAGTACATCTTCAAACTTATACATCTGCTCCAAAGTAAAATCTCGTCCTTCTATTTGATTCACACAATTTAAAACATCTAAAACCCAACCTCTTGCATCTAACTTATACTGTTTTATAAAATCTGTTCTTTTTACTTTTGATATAATTTCTTTCTGCGGTATCTCAATTTCATTTTTTACTATGAAAATTCTTCCTTCTTCAGGAATTTGCTTCAAGACTATATTACAACCTACCCAACCTGCCCTTCTTGCTGTATCCGATAAAGGTTTTCTCTTTTCGATAATCTCTGGAGAGAAAAAATACTTCGGAACCATCAAAAAATCTTTTACATGCAAATCCTGCTTATTATAGTTCATAAAAAAGAAGTTCGGATTATTAATTGATTCAATTCTTTTTATCATTGTGTCATATGCGCCATCATTTACCTTATTCTCAATTGTTCCATTCTTACTTTTTAATTCGTATTCCTCCGCACAATCTGGACAATAAAAATCCGCAACTGGTCTATTATTCTCATAATGAGCAATCTTTTCTTTACCGCAATACGGACAGAACAAATTATTGCTTACCCACTGTTCTGTTATTACTCGTATTTTCTGAGAATTACTTTTATAATTTTCAGCCACTTTATCGTCCATTGTCAGATTCATTTTTTATCACTCCATTGCTGTTTTCATCAAAACATTATTCTCAAATCTTTTCTTAATCTTTTCAATATTATCTTTTAATATTTCAATTAGAATGCAATTTCTTTTCAGATTTAGTGCCGCCTCACCCACAGCACCACTGCCCGCAAACGAATCTAAAACGACCTCTCCTTCATAAGTCAAGAACTCAAGAATTTGCTCACACAACGAAACCGGTAATTCACTTTGATGAATTCTATTCTTCTTTGATACAGGTTGAACATCAAACATAGTCGGTAGCATTCCTTTACAGCCACTCATATATGTCAATTTACCGGTCTGCTCTGTTCTCTTTGTGTCAATACGCATATTTCTCGCTTTTCCTTTAGAGAAAATCATAATATCTTGCGTATTTTTTGCTTTTCTTCCTGTATTGCTTACAAAGGTTCCTTTCTTCCATGCAACCTTCGAATAATAAATGAAGCCCGCTTCTTTTGCATATTGCTTAATCTGATATAAATATTCATAGTTATTTTCATTTTCCGCCGGTAGAACTTCTACCAAAAAACAACCATCTTTTAAAACCCTTGCTTTTTCCTTAAAGTCATCTAGTGTATATTTGAAACAATCATACACTGCAAATGCTCTGGTTCCCCCTTTATTTGATTTTATATCCAACCATGGATGATCTGTAAAAATACAATCTATACTATTATCTTCTATAATAGATAAATCCCGTCCATCACCTTCTAAAACGATACACTTTTCATCCTCTGATTCGACCGTGCAATATATACCCTTTGCGATACGTTTAAATTTCACGCCCAAATTATCATATATCCTTGCCCGAATTGTTTCAGCCGGTTTGTCCGAATATTTTTCGTATGCTTCTTTTAATGTAAACCTCTCTACTCCTTTAAAACATGTAAAAATCTTATCTGCTAAAGACATCGCATCCTCCTGTATTTTACCATAAATACTACAAATTCAACACTCTATTTTGTATTATTTGATTCAATTCCGTAAACCCTTTCTTCAAAGTATTTACTGGATACTTTTCCACTTACTGTTATGTATCCTTTAGTATTTAATTCTTGGTTCAAACATTTAATTATTTTGTATGCTTTGGATTCTCCTACTCCCATCACATCCATTACATCTTTGCAGGTATAAAATTGTTTCATGGTATCTCACCTCCTTGGCTGGATCATACCACAAATTTTTGCACCTGTGTTTTCACTTATAGTGAAAGAATTAAACAGCTCATTACAATTTTGAGGTAACATGTACAATACACGCTACCTCTTTTCTTTTTTCACATCCTTTACCTTCTCCCAATCCATTCCAAAAACCTCTCCAGCAGATTCATTCCGTCAATTACAAACTGCTTCATAAACTCACACGCCTTTTCCAGCTTGTCCTTCAAACTTCGGTTCTCTTCCCAGATCCTCTGGTTCTGATACCTCAGTTCTATTACCTGCTCCTTCGATAATCGTCGCCATCAACAGTTGCCAGAAGTTCCTTTTTAAGCCTTTCCGCCTCCTCCAGCTTCATCTGTGCCTGCTCTACCTGACACTTTGCGGTATCCAATATCATCATCCACTTATCAGCCTCTTTTTGAGCTGCCTCGATTTCCTTTTGTTTATCTGTGAGCTGATCCACATTCTCATAATATTCCAACCGTAATTCAGAATTCTTTAAGCGTAAATCCGTTGTTTTCAACTGTAATTTCTCATTTTCAGCCTTGGTATCATCCAGTTTCTTTTGAGCCTCGACCTGTTCTGTTCTCATACTGACACGCTTACTCTCTATTTCCTTTTCCAGCGATTCAATTCTTTCCTCTTTCAATTCAAGATCAACCTGTGCACCCTCCAGTTCTTCCTCAAGAGTAGCCACTTCCTTTGCCCGCTCCTGCTTCTTATAATCCAATTGCTGATTGTGCGTATTTTTCTTCTTCCAATCAATCCCGTACCGGCGCATGATAATGGCAATATCATCTTTCTCCGCCTCTGCCCACTGCTTCCATTCAGTGTTTCCCTTGCCTTCGCTTGCAAATCCTCTGGTAGCAAGTGCCGCCTTAAGACTCGTCTTAGTTTCCAATCCTCTTTTACAACCGGATACCCATGGAACAAAATTCAGATGTAAATGCGGTGTTTCCTCATCCAGATGAATATAAGCACCTATCACATATAACTGCGGATTACGAAGCTAGAACATTTTTACATAATCCTACAACACCCACATTGCAACCTCAGCAGCCGAACTGCCCACTCCGGTGTCATCCTTATTGCCAATCTGAACAATCACCTCATAAAATAATTTTTCCTGCTTACTCCAGGATATCTTTTCATAATAGCTTTTAAAATCTGCCTGTCCTTACGTTTCTGCTTTGCATTGTATTCATCCCACGCCTTGTCAAACAGTTTATGGTAGACCTGCTTAATATCCTCGTGGATAAGTGTAATATTATTCTTGGTGCGGCTGGCATCCACATTGTCTGCGATAAAGCTTCTTGTGTTGTGCCCGATGGAACCCTTCCCATTCATAAAACTGATTGTTCTTTCCATTGTCAAAATTCTCCTCTTTCGTTATGTATGTAAGCATTTCTTTCTTATCCGTAACGAGTGCCGGATACGGCACGAGACAGCAAATTTCTTAGGGAAGGTTTTGTTACTTTTGTCAAAAGTAACGCAAAAGCACTTTTGACAGCTTCGCCATCAAAAATGCAGACCCGCAAGCGGGTTTTGCGCGTCCTCGCCGGAGTGGCTGTACGGCTCTGCGAGCCGGATAAAGCTCCCTTGAGGAAGCTTATGAGCCGCAGATATGCGGCATATCATTTACCATACACAGCTCTTAATGAAAACAGTTCACCACATCATGCAGCACTACCTCCTCTGCTATCATTCTTGCCTGTGTTCGTAACCGATACATTTCCACAAAAGAATTGGCCTGCTTCGGTTTATGTTCGCCCAGCCATTCCTTTTCAATATCCTCCAGCAGCTCATAGGCAACCTCATTTACCTCTGCTGCCTTATCATGTAATTCTCCAAACCGCACCAGACTTTTGTATCGCTGCGGATACTCCGTCCGTATGTAATCAATCCACATGTGACCGTATTTCCCAACATCTATGTTTTTCTCCTCGCCACCTAATGTAATCAACGGATAAAAGATGTCGTCCTTTTCTATGTATTTCACGCCTAATTTTTCAAATAATGTTTCTTTGCTCATAGCCGCCACTTCCTTTCCAAAAGTATTTTTATTCCTCATTCGGTACGGTAAGTTCCTTCATACCTGCTAATGTTCTCGGCTGTTCCTTAAATCCTTCCAATATTTCCAGCATGGAGCGGATGGGAGTCAATAGCTCCCCATCCATATCCGATGCCTTTTCAATTCTTTCAAGCTCACGCTCAATCTGTTGCAGGCTCTTCCGAAATTGCACCAGCATCAACGGATTTCCCATAGCAACCACTTTTTGATGAAGAACGCTCTGGATAATATAATCCTGCTTGGTACGAAACCCGCTGAGTTTTACCCGGTTATTGAGTTCTTCATTCTCTTCCGGCAACATGCGAAATGCAATTGTCACATTACGCCATCTGTTTTTATCATCTCTATTCTTTTTCTGACATTAACTAACGCCTCCCTTTCTGTTTCCAATTGTGCTGTCATATCTGTCTGCACCGTTGGAAATAAATGTGCATAATGATAAGTGATATCTACCGCCTCATGTCCGACTCTTTCCCCTATTGCCAATGCAGAAAATCCTAAATTGATTAACAGAGAAATGTGGGAATGTCGTAATCCATGGATTCGGATTCTTTTCACTCCTGCAAGCTTTGCTCCCCTATCCATTTCGTGATGAAGATAACTTTTTGAAATGGTAAAAATTCTGTCGTTCCTCTTTATTCCGTATATGCTATTTATAAAATCCTCCATCTCTATAGCAAAGAAATCTGGCATAACGATTGTCCTGTTACTCTTTGGTATTTTCGGATAAATAAATCACATCTTCTCCCTCCAGCCTCTGATATGATTTATTTATCCGAAGCGTTTTCTTTTCAAAATTGAAATCTGCCGGTGACAGGACAAGTAATTCTCCCTCTCGTATTCCCGTCCAATAAAGCATTTCACTTTTGTACTGTTGATGTTATAATCTATGTAAGTGCATGATTTGTACCTCGTGTTTTCGTGCATGCTACAACACTCATTACACTTATAAGGAGCAGTTAAAATGGGCGAAAATTTCACCAGCCGGGTAGGCTTTTTGATTAGGAATTTCAGAATTGCAGCAGAAATGACGCAAAAGGAATTGGCAGATAAGTGTGGGCTAAACGAATCCACAATCCGAAATTACGAGCTCGGAAACCGATATCCTGACGAGGCGACTTTACTCAACATCGCCAACAATCTAGGTGTCAGTTTCTATGCATTATCAGACCCGAATGTTGCCAGTATCTTCAGTGCGCTCCATGTGCTGTTTGATATCGAATGGGCATACGGACTACGCCCTACTATGAAAGACGGAGAAATATGTTTCAAATTTGAAGAACGGCTTCCAAGTGCCGGACCACGCCCACAGGAAGACCTTGATAACTTCAAGAAGATGGTTGAGTATTGGGCACGCCTACGAGATAAACTAGAGGATGGCGAAATAACCGAAACAGAATATTATCTCAAAGAGATAAAGTTTCCAATGAATCCAATAGAGCCGGATAAGGAATATACTGTTTCGTTGAATCTTGATGATGACGACCAACTACTGGTTCAGAATATGAATGAGGATGATAAGGCAGGAGAAACTGCTGAGTTGCTAAAAGACTTATTTCCGGATTTCTCTTATGTGAAGAGGAAGAGGAAACCGAAGAAGGAGTAAATTACTTAAAAAGGCAAATATTATGGCAAAAAACAAAAAAGAAATAACACATTTAAATTATGGCGAATTGCACATGTACTATCCCATCAAATTTGATACAAAATTATCGTTTTCAAAATTATGTGATGCATTATCCAAGAGCAATGTAAGTTTTAATAAAGAATATCAGCAAAAAATAATGGATTCATTAGGTGTTTCGTTAGCCAATACCGTCAATGATTTTCATCAAAATATGCCTTGCACGGATATGGATGATATTGCCTTATCTTTTAAGGTACGTGACTTTGAAACAAACAAAATATATCAACCCCACCCTGGCTATAAACCAGCTTACGAAATTAATGCAGAAACTATTAGAATAGAGCTACTTTCTTCCGATTCATCAATCTATCTAAATGTTGTCAATACGGAATTAGAAGCACTTCAGCAACGCATTTCAAGAATGCAAAAAGAATTCGAATTATCCGATAAAATATATGGGAATTCCTTCACTTCAAACCAAGAAAGAATCCTTCTTTTGCCATTTAAAGCAAAGTTATCTAATGACAAAATTGTTTGGATACACGCAATACTTTTTATATTTCGCAACAATATGGGAATTTTAAAATTAGAGCTTCCACTTATTGATGCAGATATTACTCCTTTAAAAGAATATGATGCGGACTCGATGGTAAAATCTATTGATAATTGTTGGCATATTAATACTGTTGACTCTAATATAAAATTATCAGAGTTGCCTAACTACTATTTGAAATCCATCGTAGAAAACAATAAAATAAATATCATCAAATACAATAACGATATACGAAATATAATTTTCGTTGATTTTGACGAAATCCCTAGACAAATAAACAATATTTCAGCAGATATACAAGAGGAACTTTTTAGAATAATATCCGCACCTGTCCCTAATTATCCTTTTACCTCCTACTCTAAGGATGCCAGAGAACATATTGAAAAACTTAGTTGGGGACAACATGGTATTAAGTATATCATTAAAACCAACGGAGGTGTACTTTCACTTATTGATAAAAACTTGTTAGACTACTATTCAAGTATTTTCAAAAAAGAAAATAATACTTCTGTCTTAGATGATAGTGATTATACATATATGTGCAATATGTTGGCAAATGACATAAATATTAATATCGAATTTGCCATAATAATAATCATGCTAAAGAAAACAAACGAGTGTAATGACATATATAACAAAACACAGAAGAAACATAACTTATTCAAAATACGAAAAGAGTATAATCAAAATATTTTATTCTTTAACGAACTGCAAAACACCTGTTATGGAACCGTGATAGATCAAACTTCTCAAATAGAGAAAATGATGTCTCTCTACCTAAAAAAAGATATAAACACTGCAAATCAAACGGCATTAAATAATATTTTGAGGGATGAAGAGCAGAAAAAAAATGAACATTTTATAAATTTCATATCAGCGGGAACTTTAATGCTTTCAATAGTATTTGGTCTACCATCCATTTATGAATCTTTGAGTATTTTACGAAAAACAACTTTTGGAATTTTAGAAAATAATATTCCATTTATAACCATAGAAAACTCCAGTGTAATTCTATGGCTATTATTAAACTTCTTTATAATAATACGGTTATTATTAAAAAAATAATTGCCAAAATTATTGTCATTTGATTGTCACACAACATAAGGTGAGCCAAGAAACGCCGTAAATTCGGCATTTCTTGGCTCTTGTACATTATTCAAACTCAATCGTTCCAGGTGGCTTACTCGTCAGATCATAGAATACACGGTTTACCCCGCGTACCTCGTTGATGATTCGGCTCATTACTGTTTGCAGTACTGCAAATGGAATCTCTGCACTTTCGGCGGTCATGAAATCGACGGTATTTACGGCGCGCAGTGCAACTGCGTAGTCGTAGGTTCTCTCGTCGCCCATTACTCCAACGGAACGCATATTGGTCAGGGCTGCGAAATACTGGTTCGGCATCCAGGATGGAGCTTTGCCGTTTTCTTTCTTGTAAGCAGCTACTGCCTTGTCCACTTCTTCCCGGTAGATGGCATCGGCATCCTGTACGATGCGGACTTTCTCAGCATTGACTTCACCGATGATTCGGATACCAAGACCCGGGCCCGGGAATGGCTGACGGAATACCAGATGCTCCGGAATTCCAAGTTCAAGACCGGCTTTACGAACCTCATCTTTGAAGAGGTTACGCAATGGCTCGATGATTTCCTTGAAATCAACATATTCCGGAAGACCACCTACGTTATGGTGGGATTTGATGACAGCGGATTCTCCGCCAAGACCACTTTCTACCACATCTGGATAAATGGTTCCCTGTGCCAGGAAATCAACGGCTCCGATTTTCTTTGCTTCTTCTTCAAAGACACGGATAAATTCTTCACCGATAATTTTACGTTTTGCTTCCGGCTCTGTTACTCCGGCAAGCTTGTTATAGTAACGCTCCTGGGCATTTACACGGATGAAGTTTAAGTCAAACTGACCGTTCGGTCCGAATACATTTTCCACTTCATCTCCCTCGTCTTTACGAAGAAGACCATGATCAACAAATACGCAGGTAAGCTGCTTTCCGATTGCTCTGGATAAAAGACCTGCTGCCACAGAAGAATCCACTCCACCGGACAATGCCAGAAGCACTCTTCCGTTGCCGACTTTTTCACGGATTTCCTTGATGGTATTTTCCACAAAGGAATCCATTCTCCATGTTCCGGCACAGCCACAGACACCACGCACGAAGTTGTGGAGCATCTTGGTTCCCTCTTTGGTATGGAGTACCTCCGGGTGGAACTGGATGGCATAGAGATTCTTTTCACGATTTTCTGCGGCTGCCACCGGGCAGTCTGCAGTATGTGCTACGATTTCAAAACCAGGTGCTGTCTTTGAAATATAATCAAAATGGCTCATCCAGCAAATGGTCTTTTCTTCTACATTCTGGAATAATGGCGAATTCTTATCTACCATTACTTCTGTCTTACCATATTCACGAACCGGTGCTTTTTCTACCTTGCCGCCCAACACATGCATCATGAGCTGTGCGCCATAGCAAAGTCCTAAAACCGGAATACCAAGTTCAAAAAGCTCTTTGCTGTAAGTTGGTGAATCTGCCTCATAACAACTATTTGGGCCTCCGGTCAGGATAATTCCCTTCGGGTTCATCGCTTTGATTGTCTCGATATCCGTGCGGTAAGAATATATTTCACAATATACATTGCATTCACGGACACGTCTTGCAACCAGCTGGTTGTACTGTCCGCCAAAATCAATGACAATAACTTTTTCCTTATCCATGGACGTTTTTCCTCCTAATTTTTGCTGAGACTCGCCCAGCGTCTAAATTTTATTATAGTTGAGCCACCCTGGAAAGACAAGCCCTATTTTGTTTTCGCAAGATATTCTGAGTTGTTATTTGGGGCAGCACATAATTCTTTATTATATGGAAATACTCCCTGTATGCATAAAGACTATCTGATTAAATCCATCACACAATATATTTTCTTTTTCTTTCTGGGATCATTTCTTGGATACCTGTGGGAAGTGCTGCTTTTTTATGTGCAGGATGGGGTTTTCTGTAACCGTGGCTTTCTCTATGGTCCATGGCTTCCGGTCTATGGTGTGGGTGCTGTCCTGATGCTGCTTATTTTAAGACGCTTTCAGAAGCATCCTGTCAAAGTCTTTTTTCTTGCAGCGCTTCTCGGCTCTTTCGTAGAACTTTTTATCGGATGGTTCCTCGCCCAAGTTTTCCACCTGCGTTACTGGGATTATCACGGTTATCCACTGCAGCTTGGCGGTTATATCTGTCTTTATTCTGCACTGGGTTTTGGTATTGCTGGTGTGCTCTGGGTCTGTGTGTTTGCGCGGATTGCCTCCCATTTATGGAGAAAAATGCCAGTACCCCTGCAACACATTTTTCTTACGCTGCTGATACTGGCATTTCTTTTTGATTGTGCCGCCGCACTGATTTTTCCCAACGCCGGGCACAATATCACGTTTTCTTAATTTTATTCTTCCATTTCAGCCATGGTTGGATAAGAGGCAATGGCTCCGGCTTTCTGTACACTCTTTGCACAATAGCGGTTGGAAAAATCAAGGTATACTGCCATCTTATCCGAAGTCAGTTCCGGCAAATCTGCTTCCGTCACACCATCTGCATAGAGTTGATACAGGAAGGAGCCGATAAATGCATCCCCAGCTCCGGTGGTATCCACCGCCTTTACTTTCTCTCCCTTGCTTTGTGCCTTTGCTTTCTTCGTATAACACTCTGCTCCATCTGCTCCCCTGGTATAAATAAGGAGACAAACATTTCCTACAAAAAGTTTTTCTTTTGCTGCTTCAATCGAATCCTCTCCAGTCAGGAAATAAAGTTCCTCATCCGAAAGCTTTAATACATGTGCCAATGGGAGGAATTCCAGCACTGCTTTCTTTAAATCTTCCGGATTTTCCCAGAGTGCAAACCTGAGATTCGGGTCAAAGCTTATAATTGCACCAGCCTCTGTTGCGGCTTCAATCGCCTTTTTATGTGCTTCCTTCATTGGAAAATCTCCCAACGAAACGGAGCAGAAATGCAACGCATAAGCATCCTTAAACCAATCCGCTTCTACTTTTTCTTTTGAAAAAAGCATATCGGCTCCCGGCTTCCGGTAAAAAGAAAATTCACGGTTACCATCTTCCTTTAAAGCCACAAAAGCAAGTGAAGTATTTGCCTCTTTTGTACGAAGTACATGACTGGTTCCGATTCCGTTTTCTTCCAATGCTTCTTCAATTTTATCGCCAAAAGGATCATCTCCAAGCTGCGTTATCATCTCAGATTTACCACCAAGTCTGGTAAATGCACCGCACACATTCGCCGGTGCACCACCTACTTTCGGGCAGAATCCCAGGACATCTTTCATAGGTCTGCCGCTTTCCTGCGGAATAAAATCAATCAGTGCTTCTCCGATTGCATACAGTTTTTTCTCCATCTGATCTGCCTTCCTCTTTTCACCATTTTCTAACTATGTTCAATGGTAAATGTTTTCTTCACAAGGTCTGCCTTTAATACTGCATAGTCTGCTCCGCTGCTTCTTCGAATCTCAAGCAGTCCCTCTTCCGGAAGTTCTACTGCAATATCACCTTCCACATCAAATGCCGGATGGCTATTGCGGAATTCCATTAATTCCAAAAGCTTCTTTACCACCGGACGCTCTACCTCTTTTGCAATCTCTTCCTTCAAATAATAGTGGCGGTTAATATTTCTGCCTTCCTTTGTTGCTTCCAAAAGCTCCAGGTCATTGCTGCCTGCCAGCATGCCTACATAGTAGACCTGCGGAATTCCAGGTGCAAAGAACTGGATTGCACGGGCAAGAAGATAAGCATCATCCTGATTTCCAAGTGCAGAATAGTAAGTCGTATTCACCTGATAAATATCAAGGTTATTGTAGGCTGCCGTATTGTAAATTTTCTTGACATTCGCTCCTTCGGAGAACATCATTTCCTTAGTGCGATCAATCTCTTCATCCGGCATCAGATCCTTCACATCCACAATTCCGATTCCATCATGGGTGTCTAACGTGGTAAACTGATGCTTCGGACTCATTTCCAGCCATTTCTTAAGATAAGTTCCCTTTCCAAAGTAAAGGGCGTTCAATACCAGCACCGGAAGTGCAAAATCGTAAATCCAGAAATTCTGATTGGCAATTTTCATCTGAATACTGTAATGCTCATGAATTTCCGGCAGAATTATCACATCATGTTTCTTTACGATTTCTTCAATTCGATGCAGGAGATTCCAGATTTCCGGTTCCACAAAGAAACAGCTTGTATTCGCTTTCTTTACGGCATAAGCAAATGCATCCAGCCGGATAATGGAAGCATTTTTACTGCACATCAGTTCCAGTGTATCTTCTATAAATTTCTGAACAGCTTTAGATTCCACATTTAAATCAATCTGCTCTTCCCCAAAGGTGCACCAGACCTTCTCGCTGCTTCCGTCAGCAAAGTCCGCATCAATATAAGGTGCTCTTGGTTTTCTTTTATAAATCAAATCTACCTGTTCTTCTGTCGGTTCTCCGTTTTCCCAGAAATCCTTGTATCGGATGAAGAAATCCTTATATTCCGATGCATCTTTTTTTTCTAAAAAATCTTTAAAATACGGAGACTGTCTGGAAATGTGGTTGACCATAAAATCAAACATCAGATAATATTCTTCTCCAATTTTGCGTACATCTTCATAGGTTCCAAACTGCTCGTCTACCATGTCATAACGCATCGGTGCAAATCCCCGGTCTGCCGAGGACGGAAAGAACGGAAGAATGTGTACGCCACCTACTGCCTTATGAAAATAAGTTTCTAACATTTCTTTTAATTCAGAAAGATTTTTTCCAAGACTGTCTGCATAAGTGATCAGCATAATTTTATTTGTCAGTTTCAAGTTTCTTCCCTCCTTTTATTGTAAATGTAAATTCATATTTTCCCGGCTGTTCCATCCGGTACTGCGGATGTGGTTTGGAAAGCCAGCTATCATCGCCGCCAACTCCCATCTGATGGAGGGATGGACGGAGAACCGTATATTCACTATCCGGCAGCTCGTAAAGATGTCTGGCATTTTCCAGTTCATGCGGTGTATATGGCAACGCTGAAAAATCCATTTCTTCTGCACTAATCCGAAGTCCATAACCATTCTCATCTTCGATTACTGCTTCTCTGACACCACTACGTCCGCCACTTTCCTGCGGAGCCAGATATTCTGACAGATTTTCCTTTACGGAAAAATGGAATTTTCCAAGTCTGCTGCCCTGACGGCGGTCCCAGTAATTTTCTTCCGGACCGTATCCGTAGTAAGTTACTTTATCATATTGCTCCGGGATTCGAAGCAGCATACCAAATTCCGGCATTTCATGGGTCTTGATTTTCTCATCGGCTTCATATTCCATATGGATGGTGAGTGCTCCGTCTTTTCTGATACCATAAGTCACCCTGCACTCATTTCCCGGGATGTTCTCTCCCGCATCAAAGAGACGGTATACATAAGAAATTTCTGCACCATCCTTTGTTTCTTTCAGCTCTGCCGGCATTGCTTTTGCATACATGCTGGCTGTCTTCCAGCATCCGCAACGCAGCGGCATTCCACTTCCTTTGTCATTGTCTGTCGGTGCCCGCCAGAAATTCGGTCTTGGAACGGATACAATAAATTCTTTCTCTTCTACCTGATAAGAGGTCAGTCCGCCACCTTCTTTTGCAAAAAGCATTTTTATATTCCCTGCTCTCACACCGATGTTCATAAGTCCATTAACCAGTTCAAAATCTTCTGCTTCTCTGATTACTTCTTCCGGAGCTTCCTTTTTTCCTGCATACTGACCAAAGGCAAGCTCATATCCGGCTTTCGCCCATGCAGTATCTTCTTTGGTAAGTAAGGAGGCGGTCACCGTAAATTCTCCGGCTATCTTAAGCCCCTTGGAAAGGCTGCTGATATCTATTGTCTCTTCTTCCTGTGGTGCTGCCTGAAGTTCATAAGCGTTCTCTGCACATACACCGTCTTTTGTTGCAATAACAACTTTTAATATATAGTTTTTTAAAGAAATAAATAAATTTTCGTTTTTTACAATAACCTTTGTTTCCTCCGGCAAAAGCTTTACACTCTGATACTGGAATTTTACTTCCTGCATCTTTGGAGACACCTTACGGTCAGCATAGAGAAGTCCATTTCCACAGAAGGTTCCATCATTCGGACGGTCTCCGAAATCTCCTCCGTAGGCTAAATATTTCTCACCCTTTTTATTGGTAAGATAAAAGCTCTGGTCAATAAAATCCCAGATAAATCCGCCCTGATATCGCGGTTCTTCTTCCGTAAGCCGGATATATTCGTCCATTCCACCGGTGGAATTGCCCATGGAATGCATATATTCGCAACTGATTACCGGTTTTGTCTTTTCACTGACAGAGGCTTCACTCTCTCGTAAATATTTCCGCAGTTTTTCCGCCGGAGCATACATAAAGCTCTTCACATCAGAAGTATCCGGATAAGTATCATCAAAGGTAATACCCTCATAATGCACCAGGCGTTCGGAATCATTTTTCCGGAAGAACTCTGACATTTCATATAAATTACTTCCACCGCAGGACTCATTTCCGCAGGACCAAAGCAGGATACAGGCATGGTTCTTGTCCCGCTGATACATGGAGTTAGCGCGGTCTAAGACGTTTTCTCTCCACTCTGCTTTGCTGCCCGGTATCGTCTCACTCATCGGTGCCTTTCCTACTGTCGCAAGGAAACAATCCGCATGGGACTCAAGGTTCGCCTCGTCTATCACATACAGCCCCAATTCATCGCAAAGTTCATAGTAATAACTCTGATTTGGATAATGTGAAGTCCGCACTGCATTGATATTATTCTGCTTCATGATAAGAAGATCATGAAGAATCTCTTCTTTTGTAATACTTCTTCCATGGTCACAGCTTAATTCATGACGGTTTACACCACGAAATACAATACGTTTTCCATTCAGGCACATGATGCCATTTTCCATAGCAAAATGCCGGAAGCCGATGCGCTGTTTTATTACTTCTATTACGTTATCATCGGAGTCTGTTACTTCTATATATAAGGTATAAAGATTCGGCTCCTCCGCGCTCCAAAGCTTCGGTGCTGTTATTTTTAACTCTGTTCCAGCTTCTGTATAAACTGTCTCTGTCTTTACAACACATTCCTTTTTATCATTGTATAAGGAAATATGCAGCTTGCAGCAGGTATCTGCACCGGCTCCTACCGGCTCTTTCTCCTGCCAGTTTTCCTGTGCCGGCTGGTCTTCCTGTTCCGGTACACCCTTCCACTGCAATTTCAAAACTGCTTCTGTCAGATTATCCTGAAACTGCTGGCTTACCTTCAAATCATAGATATGATGTGCCGGCATACGACGCAGTGCCACATCACGGAAGATTCCAGACATCCGGAAGAAATCCTGACTCTCTAAAATACTTCCGGTGCAGAAGTGAAAGACTTCTGCCGCCAGCTTATTTTCTCCCTCGCATACCAATTCTGTGACATCAAATTCTGCCGGTGTAAAAGAGTCTTCGCTATAGCCTGCAAATCTGCCATTCACCCAGAGTGCCATAGCACTTTCCACACCATCAAACCGGAGAGATAACCGGTCCTTTAACATTTCTCCGGTCACTGTAAAAGAATGCACATACATTGCAACCGGATTATATTTCTTTGGAATCTCTTTGCCACGGACAGCTTCTTTTCCATCCCATGGATACTGGGAATTCACATACTGCAATTTGCCATAACCAAAAAGCTGGATGGAAGAAGGCACCATAATCTCATCCCAGTCTCCGCTGTCATAATCCTTACGATAAAAGCCCTCTATGACTTCCGCTAAGTTATTGGCATATGCAAATTTCCATCTGCCATTGAGGCTGGTGAGAAAACTGCTTTTCCCACCGTCTGCCTCTTTTCCGGTTGCATAATATCCATGGTCTGAATGTGCCGGCATCCGCCGGATTGCAAAACAGTCTGGCTCATAAATTACATTTTCGTTAAATTCCATAGCTCTTCTCCTTTATGATTTTACAGAACCGGTAATTCCTTCTACAAAGTTCTTCTGTAATACGAAGAATATAATCAACATCGGAATTGTAGAAATCGTGACTGCAAGCATCATGCTTCCATAATCAATGGTATATCGTGCGGTCAGTCCAGATACCAGAATCGGCATAGTCTTGGAATTTTCATTCTGTAATACAATCAACGGCCACATATAACTGTTCCATGCATTCATAAAGCTTACGATTGCTGCTGCTGCGTAGGTAGATTTCATAATTGGTAAGAACATTTTAAAGTAAATGCCCCATTCACCTACTCCATCAATCCGGGCTGCTTCAATGATTTCATCTGGAAATGATTTTGCTGCCTGGCGGAACATGAATATCATAAATGCAGTAGAAACGGTCGGTAAAATACATCCAACGGTTGTATTTAAAAGTCCCATCTTTCCAAACATACGGAACAGCGGAATTACAGTTGCAGCAGTCGGTACCATCATGGAAAGTAATAGGATGGACATAATTTTATTTTTGTATTTATCATGAAATTTCTCGAATCCATAACCTGCCAGTGAGCAGACAAATACATTTAAAACCATGGAAACTACTGCGTTCCGGATGGAATTCCACATTGCCTGTGAAAGTACTGTTGTATCCAGAAGAGATTTTAAGTTTTCCATCAGGTAATTGCCTGGAAGAATTTTTCCTGCAATGACATCCACACTTTTATTGGTTCCACTGACAATCATCCAGTACATTGGGAAGATGGAAATGATTGCGACCAGAATCAGGAATACATATTTCCCGAAATATACGAATTTTCTTTTACTCATTTCTCATCACCTACTTTCATCTGAATAAAGGCAAGGATTGCCACCAGGATAAATACTACATAAGAAATTGCGGATGCATATCCGAAGTTTGGATTTCCTGCAAAAGACAAATTGTATATGTAGTGGGATATTGTCATGGACGTATTTGCCGGTCCACCATTGGTAATATTCATAGACTCATCGAAGAGCTGTAAGGTTCCATTGGTTGACATAATTGCTGTCAGTAAAATTGTCGGACGAAGCATCGGGATTGTAATCTTAGTAAACTTCTGGAATGCATTGGCTCCATCTACAACTGCTGCTTCATAAATAGAACTGTCAATATTCTGCAATGCTGCCAGGAAAAATATCATATTATAACCGGTCCATCTCCACAATAATGCCAGTACGATTACAATTCGTGCGGTCCAGGTATTTCCCAGCCAGTTGATTGGAGATGCAATCAGATGCAGATTCGTAAGAATCGTATTGATGAATCCGTCCACAGAGAAAAGGGAACGGAAAATAATGGAATACGATACCAGTGAAGTAGTACATGGTAAGAAAATTGCAAGGCGGAAAAACCATTTTCCTTTTAATCTCTTATCATTCAAAAGTGATGCTAAGAACATTGCCATCACCAGCATGATTGCCACTTCTAAGATCAGATAAATAAAAGTATTGCTTAATGTCATTTTAAAAATTTTATCCTGGAACATTCTTTTATAATTAGAAAATCCGGTAAAAATCATGTTCGTTCCGCTTCCGCGTTTTAAGGATAAAATAAAGGACTGTATCATCGGCACGAAATTGAATATGACAATCATTATCGATGCCGGTATTACGAATGTCCATCCCATAATCTTTCTTTTCTTCGTTTTCACTGTTGTACCTCCAATTCGTATCGACTTTACAGCTTTCCCTTCTTCTTGAAAATTCTGCCTGCACAGCAGCTGCTATGCAGGCAGTTTGTAAAGTGCTAATGCTAATTTATTCGCTCATTGCAAATGATACAGTATCATCTGCTTCTTTTAACGCTTCCTGAATATCCTGTCCCTGCTGAATCTGGGTAAGTGCTGTTCCAAGTGCGGATTTTGCTTCCTCCCAGTACTGGCCTAATGTGATAGCCGGTACTTCAGCACCGTAGTTGGCAAATTTCTCATAAATCTTATCGCCACCGAAGAATTCATTTTCCTGTGAGTATGCATCACTTTCTGCTGCCGGAAGGTAGGTTGCTACTGCACCGGTAGTAGGAAGAATGGTATCATAAAGCTCCGTGCTGCTTGCAAATGTGTTCTTTAAGAAATCGATAGCAAGGTCTTTGTTTGGTGAGTCATTCATAACCATCCATCCTGCACCACCATTGTTACTGTAGTTGGTTGCATTTGGAGCATTGTCCAGTCTTGGCATTGTAGTAACGCCCCAGTCACCGGACTGATCTTCCTGTGCCTGAATGGTACTTGTAATCCAGCATCCATTGATTACGCTTGCTACTGTTCCGTTGTTAACGGTTCCAATATACTGATCCCAGTCATTTACTTCTACTAAAATTCCCTTGTCAACCATGGTCTCATAATCTTCTACAGCTTCTGCAACTACATCATTTCCTGCAAAATTCGGATTGCCGTCTTCATCAAACATGCTGTCGCCTGCACTTCTTAACATTGCAATCAGTAAGTCAGGTCCACCAGCCTGTGCGCTTAATAATGGTTTTCCGGTCTTTGCTAATACATCTTCACCAAGTTCAATGAATTTTGACCATGTAATATCAGTAAAGTCATCGATAGAATAACCAGCTTCACCGATTACATCGGTACGAATAAATAATGCGGTTACACCACTGTCGAATGGTACATTGTAATTCTTTCCATCTACTGTTCCAATTGCTGTTTTATAACTTGCAAATTTGGAGAAATCGATTCCGGAATCAGATAAATCTGCAAATAAGTCCGGATAGTTCTTTACATTATTTAATAAAGCAGTGTCATTCATAAGAATGATGTCTGGCAGTGTATCGGTCTGTCCAGAGGTTGCTGCTGTTGTAAGCTTGGTCTGAATATCCTCCCAGGATGTTTCTACTACATTTACGTTTACATCCGGATGGTCTTTCTGATAAATCTTTTCTGCCTCTTCCATTGCCGGAATATTAAAGGTTGCATCCCAGCACCAAACGGTCAGTTCGTTTGAAGATGCTTCGGTATTTGAAGCGGAATTGTTTCCATTATCAGAGCTGCTGGTGGAACCACATCCAACCATTCCAATTGTCATTGCTGCAGTAAGAATTGCAGCCAAAATCTTTTTCTTCATTTGTCTTCCTCCTGTCATTGTAAAAAGTATCTCTTCCCCGTTCCTTATATTTTCTTATCGTGAACGCGTTTCACTTGATTACATTTCTAATATAATATCGCTTTCGCAAAATGTCAAGCGGTTAACATACAAAATGTTAGATTTTCACAAGATAACGTCCTGTTTTTTGTTCATAATGTACTAATATCAACCGATTTATTCGTTTTTATCACAAAAAATAGTTCCTAATTCATGTCAACCGAGGAACACGAATCAGGAACTATCATTTATTCTTTTATTTACTTATTATTTCTGTCAATCTATTACTTTTCTTTTGTTGTACCGCGCTTCATCAGGCTGACCGGAAGTACCACCTTTGCCGGCATTACGCCGCCACCGCGTTTTTTTAAGATAGCATCCACTGCTAACTGTGCCATTTCCTTAATCGGCTGCCGAATGGTTGTCAGCATCGGATTTACCAATGTTGCAATATTGACATCATCAAAACCTACAATCTGCACATCCTCCGGAACCCGCTTTCCAAGAGCACTGCATGCCTGAATGGACTGGGCTGCAATAACATCACTGCTGGCAAAAATCCCATCCATTTCCGGATATTTCTGCAGTGTCTGCTTGATATTTTCCAGATATTCCATCACACTGTAGGATGCCTCGCTTGTCTCTATTTCATGATGCTGGATTCCATATTTCTCACAGACTTCCCGAAAACCTACACAACGTCTGTCTGCCGGCATCACCTGACGCTCTACTCCACTGAAATGTACAATTTCTTTACATCCGCATTTAGCAAGATGTTCTGTGGCAAGCACTCCGCCCATATAGTTGTCACACTGAATATTGCAGTCCCCCAATGCATCATCACACTCTATGGTAACAATTGGGATATTCAGGTTCAGGAATTCATTGGCACTTACCGTTCCACTGCACAATATAATTCCCGCCACCTGATTACTCTTAAACATCTCTACATATTTCCATTCGTTGCTGCGCTCCTCCTTGGAATTGCAGACAATCATTTTATAATTCTCTGCTGCCGCCGCTGATTCAATATTGCTTAAAAGCTTTGCAAAATACGGATGAACGATATGCGGTACGATTACGCCAATCGTGCTGGTATGCTGTTTTGAAAGAGAACGGGCTACCTCATTGGGCTGATAGCCTATCTCCTTCATGACATCATATACCTTCTGCCTGGTCTTCTCACTGATATATCCACGGTTATTAATTACTCTCGAAACAGTCGTAACAGTTACTCCTGCCCGTTCTGCCACATCCTTTAATGTACTCAAAATTGTCCCCCTTCTCCTTGGTTGTTACTATAACGATAGCACTTTTATATCATTATGTCAACATGACATATCAACCTGTCACATGTTGATGAAGATATTTTTCTCTCGTTGCCAGTCCCCCACGGATATGACGCTCCGACTTATTGACATCCAGCACTTTCCTTGCTTCCCGCGCCAGGGTCGGATTCACCTGGGATAAACGTTCTGTTACGTCCTTATGTACTGTGCTCTTGCTGATTCCAAACTGCTTTGCGGTCTGACGCACTGTCGCATTGTTATCTATAATGTATTTGGCTATTTCTACGGCTCTTTCTTCTATATAGCTTTTCAAAGAAAATCCCCTGCAATACTTGTTTTTACATTGTATGCAGAGGATTTGCTTTTATGTATGGCTTTTTATCTCATCTATATTCTATTTTAAATAACCCTTTTTCCCTGTGAATACTACTGCCGCTCCGCATAATACCAAAAGTACAAGCAGATATCCAACCGGTGATTCATCGCCCGTTTTCAATGCTTTTGTTTTCTGTGCTGCGGTCTGCTCCGTATTTGAAGTGCTATTTCCACTTGTTGTATCGGCTTTCTTCGCAACGGTAAATTCGGCGGTTGCTTTCTTTTCTTCCCCACTGATAGAAGACACAATCGCAACCGTATGCTTTCCGGTAGCAAGGCTTTCTAAGTATTCTGCAGTAAAGGTGACAATGGTAGAGCCTTCTGTTACCGTATAGTTTTTCGCATCTACTACGGTGCCATCCACTTCTACACGAAGGAAGCTGCTGATACCGGCGTCACTGCGGAAACGAAGCGTTGCACCACTTTCCTTTGTCCATTCTCCACCGGCACCTTCAATAATGACCGGTGTTGCCGGTTTATAATCCGGGTTCTTCTCATTACAGCCTTCCCGTCTGCAGGCTTCTGCATTGTTGCTAAAGTCATGTCCTAATGGTTTTCCGCTGGTAAATGTCTCTGTTCCCTTTGCCCCACACAGCTTGCAGGATTTGTAGTAAACTGCCGGTGCCGTACAGGTTGCTGCTGTTTTCAGATAGGAATCTGACACTGTTTCCACCCATTCACCATGCTTGCATGTAATTGTAAATTCTTTTGTTGCTTTCGTATCTGTTCCAACCGTAACCTGTGCCTTATAACTGCCCGGTAACTTTGGTGCACCTCCAACGGCTTCTGCTCCACTGTTGTCACTGTTGGTCTTTGTGTCTGTTCCACTCAGATAATATACGATTTCCGGAACCGGAAGATTAAGTCTCTTCCAGTCTTCGGATGTTGTTATATTGGCAACTTTTGCTGTTCCATCATAGTCTGCATTCTCAGCTGATAAGGATAACCATAAAGATGCATCTTTCTCATTGCAGTCTTCCAGGCCACTGCAGGCTGCAAGAATACGGCTTCCATCTTTGCCTTCATCCACTGCATAACTCCATGTGTGACTGTGCTTCCACATACCAATCAGGAGTGTTTTGGCAAATCCTCGCTCTCTATAGTCCTCATTGTTATTAACTGCAATACAATTTGTCCATGTCTTCGGTGTATCTGTCAATTCCGAAATATCTGCCATCATAGCTGTAGAACTTTTCATTGACATGGCATCTCCAACTGTAATGCATGCATCACTTTTTCCATATCCTTCTGATACAGAAATGGCACCCCAGCCGAGTCCATCTGCAGTTGCATAAAGAGAACCGTTTGGACTATTCTCAATGCTTACACTTCCATGTCCAAAAATTGCAAAACTACCATAAGTTTCAGAGTCTCTTTTTATGCTGACCAGTTCATTACTTCCAACCAATGTAATATGAATATGGTCTACATTACTGTATATATTATTATAATAAGATTTCATTTTTAAATTTGAAAATGTTACCTTAGAAAAACTGTCAAGTGGGGGGGTATTAAATTCTCCCAGCTCAATAATATCTGATGTAGGTTCTGCGTTTTCATCCATTGCAATCATAATGTCATCCGTCAAAATGGTAAGCGAATTTCTATTTCCAGATCCATATTTTACATAGGTATAATCGACTCCTTCTACAAGCGTCCCCGAATCCCTTGACAACGTAAATGGTCCTGCCTGAACCGAATTTGTAGCTGCCTTTGTCTCAACTGTCATCCCCTGCATAAGACCTGCCATCATCATCAACGCAAGTAACAAGGAAAATAAACTTTTCTTCTTTTGTTTCATGTACATCTTTCCTTTCTTAAATTACTGTTTTTCTTTCTTTTTTCACTTTTCACACTTTCAATGCTGTGTTACAATTACATTGTTATTTTACACCGTACATTGATGTACGATGCAATTATTTTACAAATTTTGCCGATATTTGAGAAAAGAAATATGATATGGAAATTTTTGAAGAGTGAAAGAGTGTTGCTTTGTCTTAAAATACCACAGTTCTAAAATACATGTTTTGCTTGTTTGTAAGCTGTCTTTCCGTTGCTTTGACCGGCTGCCCGGTTGTCCGTCTGCTACAGATACTTTCACAAACCCGTAAGGAGGTCTAGGCATTCTGGCAAATAAGTTTATGATTCCGGCAACCGGCGCAAATTCATATCCATATTCAACTGCGCCTTGCAGGCACATCCCTGTGCCTGCATTGCCGGTTGCATAACAGAATGCCAAGACCTCCTAACAGGCTTGTTTATGTATCTGTATGCAGGCGGACAACCGGTGCAGACTGTCAAACATTGGAAAGACTGGCTTTCATAGAGAAAAGCAAAACATATATTTTGGAACTACGGTGTTTTGAAGTGATGCAGCCGACTTTATTTCTTCAAAATTTCTAAATCCATTCTTTTCACAATCACCGAATAAATAAAAAGGGGGAACATTTTGAAAGAACTGTTTTCAATTGGAGATGCTGCAGACTTTGTGGGCATCACAAGAAGAATTATTTTAAATTATGAAGCTCATGGACTGGTTTTTCCGGATGTAAAAGAAGACCCATCCGGCAATCGTTACTATACCATTGATACACTGACGAAGATTCGAACCATCCGCTCGCTGCAGAATCTTGGCCTATCACTGGATGAAATCCATGGCTACTTCGACAACTCCAACGACCTTTTATCCATGGTTCGAAGGCTGGAAGCTTTGCGGGATGAATTAAATGCCAATATCAGAGCCTTATACGAAAGAATCAATCAGGGATTTGAATCAATGGAAATCATTACAATTCCACCACAGACGGTGTACTGCCGCAAAGCAGAAAGTGACAGCATCGCAGAAAAGACGAATCTTTTAAGAGAGGTTGCCTTGGAAGCACTGCAGAACTATGATCCGGCACATACCGGGCAGATTTATTTTACGGAAGCTCCCATTACGGATGCAAAGGATATGTCCTTTTTTGCTGTTGTCCCGACAGGAAGCAAGGGTGAGCACATTTTAAATCTCCCCGCCCAGAAAGCAGTCTGCCTCTATCATCATGGAGCGTATGAAGAATTGCCATCGGTTCATGATACCCTGCTTTCCTATGCCAGAGAGCAAAAACTTACACCGGTTGGTATCTTCCGTCACTGCTATTTAGAGGGACCGCCACAACATAAAGATAAAAGTAAATTTATTACCCAGGTACTGCTTCCGCTAGCATGTTCTAAATGACATGTATCCGGCTCCACCTGCCGCTTAGATACCGGACGCTGAATGCGATAGCACGAAGCGTCCAATCGGCAAACATGCCAATCCACACCGCCATTGGTCCGAAACCACAGCTGCGGATCAGATATACACACAGTGCCACACGGCAGAACCACATGGTAAGGCTGGATAAAATCATGGAGAATTTCACATCTCCGGCGGCACGCATGCCATAAGCCGGGATAAATGCCAGCACCCATACAATCGGTTTTACAATCGTAATTGCTATTATCATTTCCATGCAGAGGGAGGCACTTTCTGCTTCCATTCCAGCTAAAAATGTAACCGGCTTTGTCAATAAAAATACCACTGCACAGGAAATCAGAATAACAATTTCTGCATAGCCGCAGAGTTTCACCATATAATAACGCGCCTCTTCCACTTTTCCGGCTCCAATACATTGTCCTACTACTGTCATCAGTCCGATTCCGATTCCAATGGCTCCGATTCCATTTAAATTTTCCAGTATAATAGTCATTGCCTGCGCGGCAATGGCTGCCGTTCCAAGGGTTGATACGCTGGACTGGATTGCCAGCTTTCCGAACTGGAACATTCCGTTTTCAATTCCGGATGGAATTCCGATAGAAAGAATTTTTCCAATCAATGGGAAATTGGGACGGATCTTAAGATAATGATTTACCACAATCACCTGATCCGGTTTCCGCAGATTCCAGAAAATGACTACTGCACAAAAGATTCTGGAAAATAATGTAGAAAGGGCTGCTCCTTCCACCCCCATCTGAAATCCAAAGATAAGCACTGCATTTCCGGCAATGTTGAGTCCATTGGAAAGGACAGAAATCATCATTGGAAAACGACTGTTTCCTGCTGCCCGGTAAAAAGCTCCACCGGCATCAAAAAGTGCAATGAACGGAAATGAAATTGCAGTCAGCAGGAAGTAAATCATGGAATTATCCATAACAGCCTCTTCTACCTGGCCAAAAATCAGATGCAGCAGTGGTCCACGAAATATAATACAGAATATAGACAATACCGTAGAAATCGTCAGTACGCTTAAAGTTACCTGTCTTGCAGCCTCATTGCTGGACTCCCTGTCTCCCCTTCCAAGATACTGGGAACAGATAATTGCTGCTCCTGCTCCTAATGCCGTAAATACCTGTATGACCAGTACATTGATGGAATCCACCAGTGATACCGCAGAGATTGCCGCACTTCCCACATTGCTTACCATCATGGTATCCGCCATTCCCATAAAGGAATTCAAAAGCTGCTCTACCATAATCGGCAGAAGCAGCGTAATAAGTTGCTTATTGGAAAACATCATATGTTCCCGGTCTAATTTCGTTGCATCATATAATCTTATCTTTCGCATTTTTATTTCACTTCTTACTCTTTTACTACCGGTGTAAAATCCTCTGTATCACCGCAGAAGAAGCCTCCTGCACCGGCGATGATTTTCTGCATGATTTTTTGCATAAATGCATAGTTTTCTGTGTCAATTGTGACAGCAAAAAGAGCATGAATGTCATGCTCTTTTAAATAAGCATTGGCATATTCATCCTTTAAATCAACTGCAATCTCCTCAATATCCATGGAACGATGCTCCGGAACCTCCACCTCTAATACTCCCGCCTCTTTCCAGATTTCTGTTTCGATGCCATCCATTCCCTCTAATGCATTTTCAATCTCTGCTACTGTGATGGAATTTGGATTCATATAAAGCCACTCTTTGGTAACGGTGGCTGTGCCTGCTTTCTTTTCTCTTATTTTCTTTAACTTTGATTTATTCTTCATATCCGCTCCTGTTTGTGTTTATGGATATGTTCATCTTAGCACAAACATGGACTTCTGTCTCCCTACTTTTTTACTTCTCCATCCATAAAATATAAACGGGATGCAAAATCCGGGTAGTGCCTTACCTTATCATTGTATCCGGTTCCGCCAAATGCCGGACTGACATGAACGCCGCCATACATTAAGGTATCTCCATATGCATGGAAGTCTTCCGTCTCGCCATCCATTTTTACCAATTTCGAAAGCACCTGATGGGTCAGGGAATCCTGTCTGATATGAACCGGCGAAACCGTATTTACCAGGTCTCCGAATTCTTTGATATTATATTTTAATTTCCGGTTGTAGAAATGGTAACGGACATCCGGCAGCAATCCCTTCGGATAATAAGTCTGCTGCTGCGTATTTGGTACCACTAATTTCTGCATCAGCATACCCACTGCCTTCGTGCCATCTTCCGATACGCAGGTCCACTCCATCTGGTTACCGGCTTCGTCCGCTAAAACACTGCCACCCATTCCACTCTGTGCTCCGTCGTAAAAGCTTCTGCCCCGGTAAAAAGTTCCCTGCTGCAATACCTTCCGCCATTTCTTATATAATGCAATCTGCTCCTTCATGGCTTCCTTTTCTTCTTTTTTCATATCGCAGAGGTTGCATTCATAGCCGAAGCTTCCAAAGCATGCCACCTGAAATCTTGTCTCTAATGGCGTATTCCGCAGCGTCTGGTGATTCGGGCAGGCAGACACATGGGCACTGACTGCTGACAGCGGATAACCGTAACTATAATTTTCTTCTATCTCCGCCCGGCACAATGCATCCGTATCATCACTGCCCCAGATCTGTGGAAAATAGCATAAGATTCCAAGGTCAAAACGGTTGCCGCCTGCCGCACAGCCTTCAAATAAAATCTCCGGAAACCGTTCCGTCAGTTCCCTCATACACCGGTATAATCCTAACACATAACGGTGTGCCACTTCTCCCTGCCGTTCCGGTGGAAGTGCTGTGGAATAATAATCACTGAAGGTCCGGTTCATGTCCCATTTCACATAGGAAATGTCCGCTGAAGAAAAGACTTTGCTCATGCTCTCAATAATATAATCCTGTACTTCTCTTCTTCCCAAATCTAAAATCCGCTGGTTTCTTCCTTCCGAATGAGGCTGTCCCGGAATCTCAATCGTCCAGTCCGGATGAGCCACATAAAGTTTGCTTTTCACATTGACCATTTCCGGCTCCACCCAGATTCCAAACTGCAGTCCCAGTCCATGAATCTTATCAGATAAGCCCTTAAGACCGCCCGGCAGCTTCTTCGTATTTGCTTCCCAGTCTCCTAAGGAACTGCTGTCATCCATCCGCTCGCCAAACCAGCCGTCATCCATTACAAATAATTCTATGCCAACTTCTTTTGCTTCCTTTGCCAGCTTCAGTAACTTCTTCTCACTGATGTCAAAATAGGAAGCCTCCCAACTGTTAAGCAGTATCGGCCGCTCCTTCTTCTGCCAGGTTCCACGGATAATATGCTCCCGGATAAAATGATGCAGCCTCTGGCTCATCTGGTTAAATCCGTTTTCTGCATATGCCATCACTGCCTCCGGTGCCTGAAAGCTTTCTTCCGGCACCACTTCATAGGAAAATGCCTGTGGATTGATTCCTGTCACCAGACGCATTTTGCCAAAGCTGTTTACTTCTGTTGCTTCATAGTGATTACCGGAATAGATAAGGTGAAAACCAAAGCATTCCCCGGCATCCTCTGTAGTCTTCGGCCGGCTTAGCATCACAAAGGAATTGGCCCGGCTGGAGGTGGTTCCGGTATAGGAAGCATTTACTAATTTTCCTGCTATTACCGGCATATCACTCCGCTTCATTTCTCTTGCCCAGGCTCCATGAAATGTAGTAAATGCATAATCATGCCCATCAAAGTCAAGCTGCAGGCTCATCAGCCGTTTCAACTGCACAGCTTTCTTTCCGTTATTATAGAATTTCGCACTGCGGCTGATGATGTCACAGGATGGATAGACATAATAATACAATTCCAGTGCCAGCTCATTTCCTTCGTCCGCAAGCCGGATACAAAGCTGCTCCACTTCCTCTTCGCTGCCATAGGAACCCGGCAGTTCCGCAAAGGCTTCCTTACCTTTGGTTATCTCTGCTTCCCTGTATACAAAATCTATCGTATTGCTTCCATTGGCATTCACCACTTCCACAAAAGGCTCTCTTATATCTCCTTTTCCATAGGAGGACATTTCAAGGCGCATATCCTCTAAGGAATATGCTTTCTGCTCTTCGTTATACAGATTCACATTACCCGGTGCAAAGACATGCTTTTCCACCAGCAGCTGCATATCTGCTTCGTCCTCGATATGAAGCTTTCTGCCGTAATAAAGATGCTCCAGCTGCCCGGTAGGAAGTACCCGGAAGCAATAGGTGGTATGGTCGGTATCCAGAATAAAATAATCCTTTTCCTTACGAATCATTGATAATTTTCCTTCCCTTTCATCCTGCTTTTTCTGCTTGCTATTTTTACATGCTGTCTGTTTAAACTTCCTTCCCTTTAATCTGCTCTGTGATTTCCTGCACTTTTTCTTCTGTCAGGATAAATTTCTTACGGAATACCAGCACTGCAATCAGTAAGCCGATAATCGGAATTCCTGCCATCGTCATGCGGAGTCCTAAAAGGGAGCTGCCGGACGCAGCAGCTGCGGCTGCTGTTTCTGCAGTATCATTACTTAAGTGGCAGAGATTTAAGCAGATGGAAGCTGCCAGTGCAGCTACTCCGGATGCCAGTTTTACCACAAAGGTCTGCATGGAAAAGATAACGCTCTCATCTCTCCGGTTATTTTTCAGTTCGCCATAGTCCACGGTATTTGCAAGAAATACGGTGGTAAGTACCGTCAGCATTCCAAAGGCTGTAAAGATAAAGAATGACGGAATAAATAATAACAATAAGTTTGACATATTTGTCAGTGTCAGTATAAATAATACACCATAACCTGCGATTGCCATAACAAAGCTTACATAAAATACCTTCAAGACACTTAAGAATTTACGCAGCAGTGGGAAGAATATCATCATGGAAATAATCTGGATTCCCCCACCAAAGGTATTGAATAAAGTATAGCTGTTATACCACGCGTCCCCGCCAAAATCATATTTGAAAAAATAAATCAAAAGGTTTGAAGTAATATAAAGAGAGCAGTTAATCAGCACTATCGTAATAACAACGGTCATTGCCTGGTCATTCTGTAACAATGCCTTAAACATCTGTCCCACTGACGGAGAGTCCACATTTACGGTGGATTTTTCTTTGATGCTCATACAGGTAATGGTGATAAAAATCACAAATAACACTGCAATGATTAATGCAAACCATTTGAAACCGGCACGTTCATTGCCCTGACCTAATAAAACCACACATTTTACCGTGATAATCGTAATCAGTGCGGAGCCCACGCCTGCACAGGAACGGGCAAGGGTCGAAAGTCCCTCTCTTTCTTTGCCTCCTTCGGTAAATGCCGGAATCATAGACCAGAATGGAATATCCATCATGGTATAAGTAACGCCCCATAACACATAGGTTACCGCTGCATAGGCAACCAGTCCGCTGCCATCTAATGCAGGTGGTGCCGCAAACATCAGATATAAGATTACTGCATTGGTTATGGTTCCAATCAGAAGCCATGGACGGAACTTACCCCAGCGGGTTCTCGTCTTGGCTACGATAATTCCCATAACCGGATCATTAAATGCATCAAATACTCTTGCTGCCATCAGGATAATTCCCATCGCAATGGCACTGACATTCAAAATATCCTGATAGTAATATAAAATGTAACTTGCAGAAAGCATGTATACCATGTCTTTGCCAACTGCACCAAGGCCATATGCTACTTTTTCTTTTGTTGTTAATCTCATTGTCCTTCTCCTCCTTTTCGTAAGCCCATTGCCAGTTCCACTACTTTGTATGCGCCATCGTAAATTGCCTGTTTCTTATTTTCCATAATTGCTTCACACATATCGGTAAGCAGATGGTCTGAGCTTTGGAATAATTCCAGCATCTGCAAGGTATGTGGAATATCACGGCATTCCAGGGTACCGTCCCCAATCTCTGCGGAATGGATGGCACCCCACTGTTCATGTCCACCCACTCTTTTGATAAAGAGCTTTGGCACCGGATAAAATGCCAGTTCGCTAGGCTTTGTCACCAGTACATCGCAGCTTCGCATCAAAAGATTCGTGCAGTACACTGCTTCAAAAATATTCTTATGGTAGAAGCCATGGACTCCGATTACTTCCCCATCCAGTGCAGCTTCGGCAAACTGCTTTGTATTCTCCCAGTCATCAAAATGCTCCGTTGCTGCATTTTTTAGTTCCGGAATTTCCTGTAATAATTCTTCCCAGACATTCCGGTAATCTCCCACATTGACATAAAGTGCTGCCCTGCCTTCCCGGATTGCCGGCAGCAGATATCTGATAATAGCTGCAAAAATTTCTCTCTGGGCTCCTGCTCCGCCGATGGTTAATAAGAAACGCATCGGTTTCTTCTCCTGCTTTCTTTGGATTCTTGCTTCACAGTCAGCTTCAATGTTACTTACCAGCTCATGGTCAATATAATGTCCCGTGTATACAAGGTCTTTTTCCGGCATTGGATTTAAGACATCTTTTCCCTGCATGCCATTTAAAATCCGATAACCCTGATACGCATAATGAGTCTGCACCGTATGAAGGCTTCCTTCGGATAAATGCAATGCCATCGGCCAGTTATCCGGAATCGCATTGACTACATATTTCATGCCGGCATGTATAGCTGCCTGTGCCGGCCACACATGGGTTGCTACCACCGGAATTTCCTTTGGTACATTCCGGTAAACCGGAGCCATAAGCTCTGCATTTTTCTGGTCAGAAGCATTATAAGAAAGCTTCCGGAACCCTTCATAATTCATTGGCTCCCACACCAGTTTATTAAAGAGCTTACTCTTTCCGGAAAGTCTTGAGCCCAGAGAATAAAGGTCATTCTGCGCGCCGATTACTTTGGTGCAGGTCGTCTGCTTATAGGAATTCAAGTCCATCCAGTATGGGATATAACCCATGGATTTTGCTGCGGATGCAATTGCCATGGAAATCCGGTAATGTCCAAATCCCATACGGATATTTCCTACAATGATTCCCTTCTCTTTGTCAAATTCCAGTTTTGAAGCCTCTTTCTGCTCTGGCAGCAGCACATCCACAACGCCAAGTGCATCACCGATATGTGCATTTTCTTTTAACACCACCGGATAATCCACCTTGCTGTCATCCCCGAATTTCTTTTGAAACTTCTTCTTACTCTTTACCGCTTTCCGGTACACCTTCTGCGGCATTTTGTTTCCGAAGATTTCCCTTGATTTCTCCTTCATAGATACCCTCCTTATCGTTATACTCCCTTATTCTATTTCAAATGTAATTTCTCTGGTTCCTGCCTGGTGGTTGCTTATCATAAGTTTTCCGCTTCCGGTCTTTCCTATGGTCTTTACATAAGTGCCACCCATACCGCCCTGCAGGCTGATGATGTCCGGTCCGATGAGTTCTAATGCTCCCTCACATTTTAGCTGCACTGGCTCCTGAAAATATGGCAACAGATTTCCATTTTCATCCACTGCCTGTATTCTTACTGCAGCCACATCATAGGTATGTGTTTCTCTTAATTTCCGGCTGCTTGCGGTAATCTGAATATTCACCTCATGTACCGGCTCCCTTACTAAAGTTTCGACCACCTTACCATCCTTTATGGCTTCTAACTTATATACCATGGATTGTCCGCCCCAGTCCCCGACATACCTGTTATAAAGTGCAACCGCATCCTCCATCTTCATATGATAAAAAAGCATCAGTTTTGCCGCCAGATAATATGCTCTTTTCGGCAGATGATTCATGCCATAGCGTGCCGCCAGATTCAAAACTTCTTTTACCATTGCAGCCTGTTTCGGTGCGAAATCCTCTCCCTCTTCGATGGCATTTCCAATGTAATCATCAATTGGAACCGGACCATGTTTCAGATTCTTATATGGAGAATCCGTTTTCTTATATTCCTTTGTAAACCGGTCATTTTTGTACATTTTAACACTGTCTGCATTGGTAAAAATATAAGTCTCGCCCCGGTTGCAGGCTGGATGTTCTCCAATATCCATCGTTGAACTTAAGGCTAATACCGGTCTTTCTTCCTGCTGGCAGGCATACACATCTGCCGCCATTTTCGGATTACGGAACATGTCTAAGACTCCGTGATAGCAAATTCTGTCTCCACTACCGAAATCTTTATGTGTATTATAATCTGCCATACACCATCCGAAGCTTCCGGCAATATCCTCTTCTCCTGCTACTGCATCCAGTACATTGGCGTGGCGGAGAGCATGCCACATGCGATGTTCTTCCCAGTCGAAGGATTTGGTGGAATACATATGTCCGTTATATTCCGTGATAAGATACGGTTTTTCTACATCGGATGTCACATATTTCTTATGCTCACAGCCTTTGTTCAGACCATTGTGCACAAAATCATTATAGGTATATACATCCTCTAAAAGACTGCTCTTTTTATGCGCCCGCACACCACCGGTCTGTCTGGTATCATCCAACTTATGTGCCATTGCATTGGTGCGGCGGTAAAATTCATCATCATCCTGTGATTCATTAATCCTCACACCCCAGAGAATAATGGATGGATGGTTGCGGTACTGCATCACCATGTCTTTTACATTTTCCACCGCCTGTGCTTTCCACGCTTCATCACCGATATGCTGCCAGCCCGGAATCTCGGTAAATACCATAAGCCCAAGCTCATCGCACCGGTTTATAAATTCCTGGGACTGCGGATAATGGGATGTCCGCACTGCATTCAGCCCTAACTCTTTCTTTAATACTTCCGCATCCATCCGCTGTATGGAAGCCGGCATGGCATAACCCACATATGGATAGCTCTGGTGACGGTTCAAACCCCGGATTTTAAGCTTCCGTCCATTTAAGTAAAAGCCATCTTTTTGGAATACTGCCTGGCGGAATCCCACCGTCGTTACGGTCTCATCGATTATATTATTTCCGGTTACAAGCTGGGTCTTTACTTCATATAACGCCGGATTCTCTACTTCCCATAGAGATACAATTCCTGCCGGAAATACAAGTGTTTTCTTTCCCTCCTGTGCAGGAATTTCAGCAAGCGTTTCCTCTCCAATCAGCCGGTATTCCTCTTCACCTTTTTTCCGGATGTACTGCCGCAGCAACAGGTTTTCTTCGTTTCCTGCCAGCGTAATTTCTGATAGCAGTGTTCCCTTCTTTGTCTCCAGCTCCACCTGTGGTTTTAAAAATACATCTGCAAGATAGCTTTCCTCATTTATCTCAAGATAAACATCCCGGTAAATTCCACCGTAGGTCATATAATCAATGACAAATCCAAAGGGCGGAACATTCAGATTCTCATTGCTGTCCACCCGCACCGCAATGATATTATCTTCCCCATAGTGAAGCTGTGCTGAAATATCAATGGTAAATGCCGTATATCCGCAGTGGTGTGCGCCTGCTTTCTTTCCATTTACATAGACTTCACTGTCATGGGCAACTCCCTCAAAGGTCAGCCGTACCACTTTTCCTTCCCACTCTTTCTTCGCCAAAAGGTGTCTGCGATAGCCGCTTACCATCTGATACGCATGCTCATCAAAATAGTGAAAGGGCAGTTCCTTTACCGTATGGGGAATCCGTACACTCTGCATCGCTGCTTCGTCATATTCTGCATTGCCCTGCGCCGCTTCCCATTTTTCACTAAAATACCAGTCATTGTCCAAATAGTATTTTTCTCTCATACCTTTTCCTCGCTCTTTCTGCTGGTGTATTTCTATTCATGCATCTCTATTCGCACATGTCTATTGTCTCGTGTTAATTCCATCCACCAGAATATCCACTACTTCCTCCAATGCTTCACCATAGGAAAGCTTGCTCTGAATCAGGATGTCTCTCTGGAAGAACTGCTCTAAGGAGGCTTCCAGCATCATCTTTAAAACAGGTATATTGATGCGGCGGATTACGCCTTCCTCCATGCCCTGTTCCAATAACGCAATGGTGGTCTCCCAGCCGGTCTCTAACCGAAGTTCCACCTGATGATAAATTTCCGGAAATTTATCTTTTAATAAATACATCTGCCGGAAATCGATTTCCTTATAGCTCTCCGGCATTACCCCTAGGATTTTCCGTATTTTTTCTAAAGTGCCAAGGCTTTCGTCTGCCATAACTTCCCGTTCACTTTCCTTGATGCAGTCAAACAGATAATCCACCATGGCAAGAAATAACGCCTCTTTATCTGCAAATACCTGATAAATTGTTTTCTTGCTGATACCAAGAATGCGGGCGATATCATCCATGGTAAATTTCAATCCCTTCTGGTTAAATGCCTGCATCGTGCCCTGCAATATTTTCTCTCTCAATTCCATGTTCACTACCCCTGTTCTCTGCGGAAACTACTTTTTATTTTTCGGTTTCCTCAATTGTAACACCTTGGGATTTCCGTTACAAGAAACTGAATTACCAAAATTGGTTTCCTGAATTTGTGTATTTTGACGAGAAGGGAATTTCAACTATGCAAAATACCATTTATATTTTTTCAATTACAACATAACTTACTTCATTTTGCCCCCATCCTGATGTCTTAACACTCAAATATTAGTAAAAGAGCCAGATACCTTAAAACAAAGATATCTGGCTCTTCATAATTATTTTATTTAATTTTGAATCTCCTCTTACAGGAAGATATACTTACAAATGAATAATACTGCAAGAATATACATCAGCGGAGTAATCTTCTTAGCTTTACCACAGATTAAGTTGATGATAACGTAAGAGATAACACCGATTGCGATACCTTCTGCAATGCTGTACATAAGAGGCATAGCGATTAAGCAAAGGTATGCAGGAGCTGCTTCTGTAATATCGTTGAAGTCAATCTTAACGATTGCAGATACCATAAGGAATCCAACGAAGATTAATGCAGGAGCGGTAGCAAATCCTGGGATTGCTGTAAAGATTGGTGCAAATAAGATTGCAATCAGGAACATGAATCCGGTTACAACAGATGCAAAACCGGTTCTGGCACCTGCACCTACACCAGCAGAACTCTCTACAAAAGTTGTGGTTGTAGAAGTACCAAGAACAGCACCAGCAGATGTTGCGATAGCGTCAGCTAATAATGCATTTTTAACTCTAGGAAGTTTTCCTTCTTTGTCTAACATGCCTGCCTTATCAGAAACACCGATTAAGGTTCCGATGGTATCAAACATATCTACAAATAAGAAGGATAATAATACTACGATAAAGTTAACAATACCTACACCGGTAAAGTCAGCTTTGAAACACTGTCCAAAGGTTTCTCCGATTTTGGTGAAGTCTGTCATTGCAAATGTAGGATATAAAGAATAGAATCCAGCTTCTGCATCAATCTGATAGATACCTGCTGCCTGGCAGATCATACCAAGAATCCATGTAGCAAGGATTCCGATAAGGATGGAACCTTTTACATTTTTTACATATAAGATAATGGTAAGAAGTAAACCAATCAGTGCAAGTAAAGCACAGATTCCTTCTGTATGCCAGTTCTCTGTAAATTTAACATAAGATAATAAAGTAGAGCTGTTGTCAACAACAATGTGAGCACCCTGTAAACCGATGAAAGCGATAAACAGACCAATACCGGCACTTACACCTTTTTTCAGTGTAGCAGGAATGGCATTGAAAATTGCCTCACGTACGTTGGTCAGTGAAAGTACGATAAAGATGATACCTTCAATGAACACTGCCATTAATGCGACTCTCCAGTCATAACCCATATTTCCACATACTGTAAATGCGAAATATGCATTCAATCCCATACCAGGAGCTAATGCAAATGGATAGTTAGCCATCAAAGCCATTGCAAGTGTTCCGATAAAGGATGCAAGACAGGTTGCAATCAGAACTGCAGTAGGATCCATGCCAGCAGCAGATAACAGGTTCGGGTTAACTGCCAGGATGTAAGCCATTGTCATAAATGTGGTAAGACCTGCAATTACTTCTGTCTTGACGTTAGTGTTGTTCTCTTTGAATTTGAACATTTTCTCTAACATTTTTCTTCCTCCAAATTGTTTTTTATACCTAAAGCCAGCCTCTCTGGCAATAAGTCATGGTAAACTTCTCTTCTGTAAATTATTTTCCTTCATATGTAATTACAGAAGCAACATCATAACCCTTCAAACGTTCTCTTCCCTTTAATCCAGCCAGTTCCATTAAGAAAATGACTTTGACTACTTCACCGCCAAGCTGCTCTACTAATTTGATAGCAGCTTCAATGGTTCCGCCGGTTGCGATTAAGTCATCTACTAAAACAACCTTCTGCCCCGGTTTGATGGAATCCTTGTGCATCTCAATGGTAGCCTGTCCATACTCTAAATCATAAGACTGTGAAATGGTCTCACATGGTAATTTTCCTTTTTTACGAACCGGTACAAACGGTTTATGCATTTCGTAAGCAATTGGTACTCCGAAAATGAATCCTCTGGATTCTGTACCGGCAACTACATCATATTCCACACCATCTAAAAGCTTGATCATGGAATCTATTGCAAGCTGAAGTCCGTCTGCATCCTGCAATACGGAAGTAATATCCCTGAAAATAATTCCCGGCTCTGGAAAATCCGGTATACTTCTTACATATTCTTCTATTTTTTTCATCTTAATACCCTTCTTTCTATTTACTGCCCTCTGTTTAAAAAAACACTTTTTTATTATAAATTTATACTGCCAGAAATACAAGCAATTTTTTATAAAATGTTTCGTTTTTGGTTATAAAATTTTATGAAAAGTTGCTATTTTATTGCAAATATATTAAGATGTTCTATACGAAAGAAAAGTTCGGAAAGGGGATTTTTTGTGAAAATTCTGATTTTATCCTGCAACACAGGAGAAGGACATAACGCCGCCGGTCATGCCGTGGAAGAAGCAGCTTTAGCAAGAGGACACGAAGTAAATTTCGTTGATGCCATGCAGCTTGGCAAAAGACATACTTCACGCCTTATCAGCGGACTTTATATTGGGATTGTAAAGCATCTGCCGTGGTTTTTCGGTTTCATTTATAAACTGGGAATGCTTATCAGTAACCGCCATTTCAAATCTCCGGTTTACTGGGCAAATGCAAAGCTGGCGAAACCGCTTGCATCCCTCATCGAAGAAGGAAATTATGACATTGTGGTGATGCCGCACCTTTACCCGGCAGAGACGATTACTTATATGAAGAAACACAACATGCTGCCGGTAAAAGCAGTCGCTATCGGAACCGATTATACCTGCATCCCTTTCTGGGAGGAAACCAACTGCGACTACTACATTATTCCCCATGAGGATTTAGTAGACGAATATATAAAACGTGGTGTTCCAAAAGAGAAATTACTGCCTTACGGTATTCCGGTACGCCACGCCTTTGCCAATCATACACCAAAAGATATTGCCCGCCGCAAATGCCACCTAGATGCTGATGCCCCGACCTTTCTCATTATGAGTGGAAGTATGGGATTTGGAAAGCTTGCAGTCTTTGCCATGGCACTTTATAAGCAGTGTAAAAATGACGAACACATTGTAATTATCTGCGGAAACAATAAGAAATTACAGTCAGTTCTCACCAAAGAATTCAGACATTGCCCGCGGGTTCATGTCTTAGGCTACACCAGACATGTTTCCCTTTATATGGATGCCTGTGATGTCATCTTTACCAAACCGGGCGGACTTACTTCCACCGAAACTTTAGTAAAAGGAATCCCAACTATCCATACCGCACCGATTCCAGGCTGTGAAACCGCAAACAGTGCATTTTTCGTAGACCGTGGCATTTCCTATGCCTCTAAATACATGATAGAACAGATTCGCCTTGGAAAGCTGCTGATGCGAAGCCATGATTTGCAGGAGGAAATGCATACTGCACAGCTCCGGGAGCAAAAATTCGATGCAGCAGAACGCATTGTAGACCTGTTAGAATCACTGTCTGAAAAATAACGACCGTAACTTTTGACCGAACAAGCGATTGTGAAAGCGTGAGGAGACGATTTGCCCCATAATATTACGCTGATTCACAGGAGGTTATCTTTCTCTACGAAATACCACAGTTCTAATATGCGTGTTTTTCTTTTTGTGATTAAAACAGTCTTTCCAATGTTTGTCAGAATAGCGGCACGGTTCGCCGAAGTGCAGATGCCTGATAAGGGCTGTTAGGGGCACTGGGAATTTCGTCTGGCAACAGGCAACGCTGGTACATGGATGTACCAGCGAGGCACAATTGAACAAGGATGTGAATTTGTGCCGGTTGCCAGATGAACTTGGCATTATATCGAAATTCCCAGTGCCCCTTGCAGGCATTATGTGGCATCTGCCCTCGACGGACAGTACCGCTATTCAGCCAAAGCAACCGGAAAGACAGTTTACATGCAAGAAAAACACGCATTCTAAGAACTGTTGGCATTTCATAGTGCACAAAGATAACTCCCCTGCGAATCCCGTAATATTTTCCAGCAAAATCTATCTCCTTCCGCAATCACCTGTTTATCGAAAAGAAAAGGAGCCTTTATATGAACCAGTCAATTATCACCTGCATCTTTTTTTCCATCGCCGGCTATCTCAGCGGCAGCATACTCTATGCCTACTGGATTCCAAAGATATTATTCCAGAAAGATATCTGTGCATTAAGTCCGGATGGAAATCCCGGCACTGCCAATGCCTTTGTGTACGGCGGATTCCGGGCTGGTATTCTTGCGCTCCTTTTGGAGCTTTTCAAGGGCTTTTTCCCGGTTGTACTCGCCCTACGGACATTGGATATTGACACTCCATACATGATTCCGATTCTGATAGCACCGGTTCTCGGACATGCGTTCCCATTGCAGTTTCATCCGAAAAACAGTAACAAAAAAGGCGGCAAAGCCATTGCCGTCTCCTTTGGTGTACTGCTTGGAATCTTTCCGGTTGTTCTGCCGGTTCTTTTCCTTGCAGCTGCTTATATTCTTTTTTCTGTGGTCTTAATTATCCGGCCACATCTTTTCCGGTCCATTATTACCTTTGGCGTATTCTGCCTTCTGGTCTTTCTCTTTGTGCCGGTTCTCTCCATTGACTTTGCCTGCCTTGGAATTGCACTGCTTGTTATCTATAAGCATCTTTGCGCTTACCAGAATGAGAAACTTTCCATCCGGTTTTTCTTTCAAAAATAGCTTTTTTAAGAGATACCTACCAGGAAATAACTTCGGTTCCCTCTTCGGTTACCAGAACCTGAATCTCCCACTGAGCACTTGGAAGTCCGTCTTCTGTATACACGGTCCAGTTATTTTCATCATCTATGTAGATAGCTTCTTTTCCCATATTTACCATTGGCTCAATCGTAAACATCATGCCCGGAACTAAGAGCATCTCGGTTCCTCTCTTGCTGTGATAGCCAACCCATGGCTCTTCGTGGAATTCTTTTCCAACACCATGTCCACCGATTTCTCTTACGATAGTATAGCCATTTTCATAAGCATGGTCATGCACTGCCTGACCCATATCTCCTAAAAAGCCCCATGGTTTTACCGCTTTTAAGCCTTCTTCCACACATTCTTTCGTTACCTGGACAAGACGCTTCTTTTCTTCACTGACATCTCCAATCAGAAACATTCTGGAGGAATCAGAAAAATATCCATCTAATATTGTGGAAACATCCACATTAATGATATCGCCATCCTTTAAAATAATATCCTCCGATGGAATACCATGGCATACCTCTTCATTAATTGACGTACAGACGCTCTTCGGAAATCCCTGATAATTAAGTGGTGCCGGGATTCCACCCATAGCTGTTGTTTTCTCATATACCATACGGTCAATTTCTTCTGTACTCATGCCGGCTTTGATATGCTCAGCCACATAATCCAGTACTGCCACATTAATTTTGGCACTTTCCCTGATACCTTCGATATCCTTCGGTGTCTTAATCAAATCATGGGTTGGCACAATACAGCCTGCCTCACGATACTTTTCAATCTTCTCATCAAATGACTGATGGCATGTCTTATACTTTCTTCCACTGCCACACCAGCAGGGATCATTTCTACCTATTTTTACAGACATTTCTATTTCCTTCCATTCTAATGATTCAATATGATATTCCCAAAATCCACTCTGTCCCAGAGCTTCTCATTCAGTTTATACTTATGTTCTTTTAAAATCTGCTCATATGGCTCTGCCCCGGCACTGTAACCGTCAAAATCACTGTTATTCTCTGCTGCTATCTGATTCTGATATTTCTGTGCCAGTGCAGCTTTCTCTAACTGACGATCTATCTCTGCTTTATCAACGCCCAGTCTTTCCTGCTGTTCCTCTGTCATATCCGTCCAGAAATCCTCCTGACGGCTGCAAAGCTGTTCTTCTTCTTTTTCATCCAGCGTCAGTTTCTCTGCCATTGCCTGCCGGTAAAAGATTTCATCATGTACTGCCATTTCGATGACATGGGTCTTTGCCACTTCTTTTACAAACCTTCCACTGGTATGAAGATTCCAATACTTATTCGTATCATAATAGTCATAGGCTGCTGCCTCATCTTCTACCTTCAGTTCCTCATAAGCGATATACATTGCCAGATCCCCAAGCTGCAGTTTTTCTCCATCTACTGTCAGGATATCTTCGGAAAGATACTCCCTGTATACAATCTTCCCCCTTCGTTCGGAAACAAAGAGACTGATTAATAACAGTACCAGTAGAATCAGTATTGTAATGAACCATATGCGCTTCTTCTGTGATTTATTTTCACTCATACACTATCCTATTTGCAAAGCTCTGCTACAACCTGTCCGATTAATTTACCATCTGCCTTACCTTTTAACTCCGGCATAACTGTTTTCATAATCTGACCTTTATTTTTGGTTGCAATGACATCTGCAAATTTTTCTGTCAGAATCTTACGTACTTCTTCCTCAGAAAGCATTGCCGGTGCATATTCGCTCATAATGTCATAACGCTGCTGATATTCCGCAAGTAAATCTGTTCTTTCTGCCGGACAGGAATCAATCTGTTCTTTTACGGTCTTCATTTCTTTTAAAATCACACGGTTTACTAATTCTTCTTTTATGTCATCACGACAGCCTTCATCAATTGCTGTTTTCTTCACTGCAGAAACCAGCGAAGAAATTGCATCTTTTCTTGGTTTATCTTTTGCCTTCATTGCTGCTATCATTTCTTTTTGTAACTGTTCTATCTGCATTTCTTATTCCTCCTAAAATATTTTCTACTTTTTCATTATACGCAACTTGAAAGATTTTACAAGTTCTTAAAACCCCGCAGTAGTTTGCTTACTGCGGGGAATTTTTATCATTTTTCTTCTTTATGGATAACTTTTTACAATACACGCCGGACAGATATAATGCTTCGATAAGTTGCTGAGCCTGTCTTAATGCCGGTAGACGGTGAACTTGCATGGACAATCTGTCCTCCGCCCATATAAATTGCCACATGACCGGCATAGCAGACAATGTCACCTGGCTGGGCATTCTCATAGCTCACTTCACTTCCTGCCCGCTGCAATGCCACAGAACTGTGTGGCAGGCTGATTCCAAAGTTGGCATAAACGCTCTTGATAAATCCGGAACAGTCCGCTCCATTGGTGAGACTCTCGCCGCCCCATACATACGGGTTTCCAATAAACTGGCAGGCATAAGATACGACATCACTTCCACTTACTGATGTACTAAAAGGAGGATTCAATCCACCTCCCCCTGTACTGCCACCAGTAGTGCTGTCACCTCCGGTATTGCTGCCATTATTATTGTTAGCAGTTGTTGTATTATTGCCTTTATTATTATTCTGAGCAGCGGCAGCTGCTGCAGCTGCCTGCTCCTGTCTTATGATTTCATTCTGCTCATCAACAGTAGCTTTATACTGGGCTGCAAGACTCTGGGCTGATGCAAGCTGGGTATCAAAATCAGACATCTGAGACTGTTTCTCTGCAATCATGCTTTCATAAGAAGCCTGCTGTTCCTGATAAGACTGCTGCACTTCCTCTAACTCTGCCTTCTCTGTCTCCACCTGACTCTTAAGGTCAGCTACCTGCTGCACTGTCTCCTGATACTGCGTCAGAAGATTTCTGTCATAATCATAAATCTGCTGGGCATATTCCAAACGATTCAGTAAATCGGAGAAATCTGTTGCGCCTACCAGTGCCTCAATATAACTGTCATCCCCATTCTCATACATATATACAATACGCTTTTTCATAGCATCGTACTGGTTCTGTTCATCTTCCTGTGCCTGTGCAAGCTGTACTGTCACATTATCCAGTTCAGTCTGCTTATCCGAAAGTTCCCCTTCCAGAATATCTAAGTTCATAATAATATTTACCAGATCTGCATCCAGTGCATCAATCTGGGACTGCAGTTCCTGCTGCTGGCTCTGTATATTCTCTATATCTGCATTGGCATTATCCAATGCGGTCTGTGCTTCACTCTTCTTGTTTTTAGCCTTTGAAAGAGCGCTTGCTGACGCACTTTGAAAACATGAAATTCCAAGAATTGCTACCAGTCCTGCTGCAACCAACCGCATTTTCCACATATGTTTTTTTCTGTGCATATTTCTGCTCCTTCCACTTTTGTGTATTTCCTATCATCTTAGTATAACATCATGATACCATCTTTACAATTAACAATTTATCGCCTTTTTGAATTTCTTCACTCTTTAAGTCGTTGGTTTCCATTAACTGGGAAATAGTCGTATGATTTGCCTTGGCAATTTTCCAGAGACTGTCCCCCTCTCTTACAATATATCCGGTAATTCCTGGTTGTCTCTGTAATTCTTCCATATCCCGTTCTGTAATTCTGATTTCATCCATTTTCTGGATGTTCTCCTGTGAAAATGCAATCAGATTCAGATTCAGTACTGCCTTTACCTCAATCTGGGTATTGTCTAAAAGAATCGCTGACAACTGCTCGATTCCAGCTTCCAGTTCATAGTTCATATCGTCTGTCATTTCCGGGACTTCAATCAGCTGTTCAAAAGGAAATGTCTCCCGGCAGGTTCCAATCGGCATGGCATCGTCCGTGGTTACATAAAGGATTTCCACATTCAGGCTTCCTTCCACTTTAAGACCATCTGCCTGTGGCTCCACATGGTCAATAAATGCCATTCCTTCGCAGGAACAAATCTGCAGGATATTCTCCTGATTCTTCTTTAAATTCATGTGGTCTGTCAACCGGCATTTTGCATAATTCTTTGCCAGCAGCCTGCTCATGGTAACTTCTTCATAAGCTGGTGTCATCTCTTCCCGCAGCGAATATACGTCCTCTACCACATCTGCCTCTGTTTCCTTCCAGATACAGATATCTAATTCTAACGTCATATCCAGACTGATTTTCCGGTCTTCTCCATCATAATCCGGTCTGACCTCTACTTCCATACTGGCAGGTGTTACCTGAATCCGATAGATTTTTTCCTCACTGCATCCCTCGCAGGCAAATTCTCCGTTCAGTGGTATCGTCTCTTCTAACCATTCTAACCGGCGTTCTTCTTTCTGGGCATAATATAGCAAAAACAGTCTTATTTCTCCGGTAAGCTGGATTTTTTCTTCTCGTAACCTCGTTTCCACACCCCGAAGCTGCACACTTTTCCATAAAATCTGTTCTACATCTGGCTTGCTCTGGGGCAGCTCTATTTCCTGTTTCAACCGGTAATTATCTTTCTTACAGGTTTCCAATTCCAGAATATTATGCCTGTTCTGAAGGATTTCCAACGGATGTTCCATGGCTACTCCCGTAATCAGTTCCGTCTCCTTGCGCATCCGCATTTCTGCCTTCAGCATCACCAGTGCACGAACACTTAATTTTCTGGAATTAATAATCCCGATATTAATGTCTTCCAGTTCTGCTGTGACGTCCACCGGATCTAATTCATTCACTCCATCCATACTGATGGTTTCTTCAAATGGAATCTGTCCCCGCAGGCAGTCTAATTTATGCTCCTCCATATCGCTGCGGTAGAGCACATGAAAGATAAGATTCCCCTTCACATAAATACGTCCTTCTTTTACCTGTATCTCATCAAAGCGGATTTCACCTTTTTCTTTCAGTACTTTTACAATATCCGGCCGGTAATCCGGCAGATTGTAATCATCATCCAGAGTAATCTGACTCATGGCACTGGCTTTTTCATAATTCATATGTATGTTCTGTTTCTTTATTTCCACTAAAAAAATCCCCTTCCTGAATGTTATTTCATTTTATTCAGGAAAAAGGGACTTTATTCTTCTAACATAATTTCATTCGGATATCTCTTGTGATGATATCTGTATAACTGAAAGATAATAACTGTGGCGGATTGCCTTCTCTTTCATCATCTACAAGAATCGTGAATACACTCGGATAAGCATTCTGTATTACACCACGCTGTACATCTACTTTATTACGACCTCTGTCCAGTTGAATCATTACACTGCTACCGCACTGCTGATGCACGGATGCCCGGACTCTGTTAATATCTGCTCTCTGCATATACCAGTTCCTCCTTTTTTATCCACGCTCTTTAGTATATCACCGTGTTAAAATGCTGTCAAAGGGAAAAAAGTACCATTTTTTCACTCAAACAACACGTTCTTGTCACATTTTGTCACCTCAACCACAATATATGGGAAACTTGGTGCCTTTGCCACCGTCTCATTCTCCCCCGGGCCAATCAGCGTTGTAACAAAACAGAGGGCATTCTGAGTCAGATAAACATCTTTTACGGAAATGCTGTAGCCCCCCGTTTCCTTCTCTCCATAACCCCTTGCAATATAGAGTTTTCCGTTATCTTCATAAGTCAGCTTGAAATCCATTTCCTTTCGTTCTTCAATTTCCTGCTTCAATTCTTCCGGCACTGCTTCCTCTTCTAACACGGTAAATTCCACGTCTTCTATTTTACTGCCATTGGTATCTTCGATACCGCAGCCTGCTGCTGCCAGTCCAATCCATGCTACCGCAAGCAGACCGATGACACTCCGGACAGCTTTCCTTGCTTCTATTGTTTTCCGTTTCACTTTCTTCTCCCTGTTTTTATTCTTTTCATTCTATTCCAAAATCCGGATTATCATGTTGTAATTCTTAAGCTTTACCGCTATAATAGGGAAAGAAATCAGTATTTTGTTTTTGAAATTTATATCCAGAAAGGAATTCTATCTCTATGATACGAGCAATTCTTGCACTTTTATTTGCTGTTCTTTACCTGATTCTTGGTATTCCAGTTCTCTTTGTAGAATGGATTATCCGTAAATGCAACCGCCATGCCGCCGATATCAGCAGTCTTCGCATGGTGCAGTGGGCATTCCGTGTGATTATGTTTATCTGTGGCGTTAAACTGACTGTAATCGGGGAAGAAAATGTTCCAAAAGATGTTCCGGTTCTTTATATCGGAAATCATAGAAGTTATTTTGACATTATTATCACTTATTCCAGATGTCCGAGACTCACCGGTTACATTGCCAAAGACACCATGGGAAAAGTTCCTCTTTTAAACATCTGGATGAAACGGCTCTACTGCCTCTTCTTAGACCGTACCGATATGAAGAAGGGCTTAAAAACCATCCTGACCGGTATCGACCAGATAAAAGCCGGCATTTCCATGTGTATCTTCCCGGAAGGTACCAGAAACAAGACTGAGGACGAAATGCTTCCTTTCAAAGCCGGAAGCCTAAAGCTCTCTGAGAAAACCGGATGTCCGATTGTTCCTATGGCAATCACCAATTCTGCTGATATTCTGGAAAATCATTTTCCAAAGGTAAAACCTACCCATGTTATCCTGCAGTATGGTACTCCGATTTATTTAGACCAGCTTTCTGCTGATGACCGCAAACATCTTGCTGCCTATACACAGAATACGGTGCATGAGCTGTTGGCAGATAACCGGAAATATCTTTAAACCGCAAATATTGATAAAAAAGGAACTGTAGCTTTGATGACTATACTTCAAAGTTACAGTTTCTTTTTTCATTTTTCAAAAAACATTTTCTTATGCTTCGGTTAATGCTGCCACCACTTTCGGGAATTCCATAAAATGGGATGCCTTGACTAAAACAGCATCTCCTTCTTTTACGGTAGCAAGAAGTTCTTCTGTCATCTCCTCACGGGTTGCATAGTGTTTTACGGTCAGAGCCGGATTCTGTTTCTTCGCTCCTTCTGCCAGCTTCCCAGATAATGTTCCAACACAGAATAACAAATCAATCGGCAGTGTTCCGGCATAGGTTCCCACTTCATAATGAAGCTGTTTTTCATCCTCGCCTAATTCACCCATATCTCCAAGAACCGCTATCTTTCGTCCCCCTGCCTTAGACAGGACATCCAAAGATGCCTTCATGGAAACCGGATTCGCATTGTAGCAGTCATCAATAACCGTCATGCCCTTTGTGTGAATCAGGTTCGTTCTTCCGCTGATGGTGGAAGCGGCTGCAATTCCACATTTAATTTCATCCATGGAAAGGCCTAACTGTTCTGCCACGCAGGTTGCTGCCAGTGCATTATATACATTATGTTCTCCCGGAATTGGAATAAATACTTCCATGTCTCCCTGTGGAGTGTGGAATTCTGCTGTCATTCCTTCTAAACCATGCTCTGTAACTGCATCTGCACAGACAGAAGTCTCGCAGAGATTCCTTCCCTTGATTCCATAAAATACAGGCTTTCTTCCTGCCACCTGCTCTACAGTAGAAAGTTTGTCATCATCCCCATTTAATATCACAACACCATCCGGTTTCAAATGGGCAAAGCTTTCTGTCTTTGCTTTTAAGATTCCATCTCTGGTTTTCAAATTCTCCAGATGACATAAACCGATATTGGTAATAACCATAATATCCGGCTGCGCCATATCTGCCAGTTCATGCATCTCGCCAAATTCAGAAATTCCCATTTCCAGAACTGCAACCTGATGCTCTTTTTCAATCTGAAAAATAGTCAGTGGCAGACCAATTCCATTATTAAAATTCCCCTGTGTCTTATGTACCCGGAATTTTGTGTCCAGTACAGATGCAATCATTTCTTTGGTACTGGTCTTTCCAACACTTCCGGTAATTCCCACTACTTTAATGTCAAGAGTACTCCGATAGAAACGTGCCAGACGCTTCATGGCAGTTACGGTATCTTCCACCAGAATATAAGCTCCATCTACATCAAGACTCTGCTGGGACAGTGCATATGCTCCTTTTTTTAATACATCCGGAATAAATTTGTGACCATCGACCTTTTCTCCCGGAATGGCAACAAATAAATCTCCTGCCTTTACTCTCCGGCTGTCAATCTCTACTCCGGTTACGGTATATTCTTTTGCTTCATTTCCACCTATTAATGTTCCACCGCAGGCTTCTGCAATCTGTGCTAATGTCAGTTCCTTCATATCTGCCTTCTCTGCCCTTTCTTATGCTCCGTATTTCTCCATGGAAATATCAACCAGCTGCTGGCATAACTCTTCGAAGTTTACTCCTTCTACCTTGGCTTCCTGCGGCAGTAAGCTGGTTGCTGTCATACCAGGCAATGTATTTGCCTCTAAGCAGTATACTTCATCTTTTGCATTGACTAAGAAGTCGATTCTGGAATAGGTGTCCAGGCCTAACGCTTCCGCAACTTTTACTGCATGCTTCTGCATCTCTTTTGCCACACTGTCTTTAATATCTGCCGGACAGGTTTCCACTGTGCTTCCAGCCTTATACTTATTTTTATAATCGTAAAATCCTTCTTTTGGTGCAATCTCGATAACCGGCAATGCTCTTCCTTTGATGACACCTACTGAAAATTCTCTTCCCTCTACATACTCTTCAATTAAGATTTCATCTTCCCAGAAAAATGCATCATCCAATGCTTTTGTAAAATTGCTTTCTTCTTTTACAATGGAAACCCCAATACTGGAACCACCGCAACATGGCTTTACCACGCAAGGCAACGTAATTCCGATTTCAGCCAGGCTGTCTTTTCTGTCCTTTTTCTTCATATAAATGCCCTTCGGGCAAGGGATTCCATTGGCTTCAAAAAACTGCTTTGCCATATTTTTATTCATGGCAATCGCACTGCTTAAATAGCCGCTTCCGGTATAACGGATTCCAAACAAATCAAAGGCTGCCTGAATCTTACCATTCTCTCCGTTTTCTCCATGTAATGCCATAAATACAATATCTGCCTGCTGGCATATTTCAAATACATTTTCACCAAAGAAGCCTTTTCTTTCTTTCTTTACTTTATCAACATCTTTTGATAATTTCTGTAATTTTTCCTTTTCAGCCTGTACATCAAAATCACTTACATCTAAAAGATTTTTATTTTCATTTCCAAAAAATACGTCTAAAAGCACAGCATTATGTCCAATACTTCTTAAAGCATCACACACCATTGAACCTGAATTTAACGATACTTCTCTTTCTGTACTTGTTCCACCGCATAAAACTACAATATTCATTGTGTTACCTCCAATTTATTTATATGCACAAATTACTGCCGATATTTTTCTTTATTTTAATAAATAACATAATACATAATTACTTAAATGCCATTCAACATTTAACTATACCATAGTAATTTAAATATTCAAGCCACTTGAATATATATATTTGTCTATATATTCATCAAGCCTTTGTTTTTCTTCATCTGACACTTCAATTTCGCCATCTTCAATTCTATTTACCATATCAGCTGCAGTTTTTAAAATGCTTGCATCACTGTAAATATCACCTAGTTTAAACTCCATATCACCACTTTGTCTTACACCGAAGAAATCTCCCGGACCTCGTAATTTAAGGTCTTCGTTGGCTATTTCAAATCCATTATTTGAATGATTAAGTATTTCAAGTCTCTCAGAAGCTTTCTTTGTTTCTGAGGCATTAATAAAAATGCAATACGACTGATATTTTCCTCTTCCTACTCGTCCTCTAAGTTGGTGCAGCCCTGCAAGTCCAAATCTTTCTGCATTTTCAATCATCATAACTGTAGCATTAGGGACATTTACTCCAACTTCAACCACCGTAGTTGATACTAATATCTGTATTTCATTTTTAGCAAATCTATCCATTATCTCATTCTTCATTGCAGGCTTCATTTTTCCATGTAAATATTCTATGTTTATATATGGTGGAAATATGTTTTTTAATGTATCGCAATAGTCAATTACATTTTCACCTTCAATAGCTTCGCTAAATTCAACAGTCGGGCAAATTATATATGCCTGTCTGCCTTGTACTACCTGTTGTTCTATAAACTTATAAGCATTCGGTCTGTAATTTGTACCAACAACGCAGTTTTTGATTGGTAATCTGTTCGCTGGTAATTCATCAATAATTGATATGTCCAAATCTCCGTACATAATAATTGCAAGAGTTCTTGGAATCGGAGTTGCACTCATTACA